>Ga0187892_10000429_pt1 | contig 110197 bp, 95 predicted proteins | sample MA1701073metaG_FD_139345 | JGI IMG/M metagenome (GOLD analysis project Ga0187892, IMG submission 139345) | Bio-ooze microbial communities from a basaltic lava cave in the Kipuka Kanohina Cave System on the Island of Hawaii, USA - MA170107-3 metaG ... | reverse complement strand
TTTCCAACGACACTGGATTCCGGGTCAAGCCCGGAATGACAAAATAACGTTGATTCCCATCACCGGCGTTCGTCCCGGCAATTTAGTGCTTTCACTGAATGAATCAACCGGCCAAGTCGAGCCGCGCCGGATTAACGCGCTGCTCGACATGGGCGTGAAGCCGGTGTTCAAGCTGACGACGGCGTCGGGCCGCTCGATCAAAACGACGGCGAATCATCCGTATTTGGTGAATCGGAATGGGAAATCAGAATGGCTTAAAGTTTCAGAAATTCAGGAGGGAGAGAAAATCGCTTGCCCGTCCAGCGCTGTGTGGCGAGCGGTGCCTAATGGGAATGTTTCTTGTGATCCCGCTCGCTTAAGTATTTCCAAACTACACAAAACAAGGCAAAAGCCATTATCCCGATTAGCATTTCAATCATTTTGGTTTTCCTCCTTTGGGAAAGAAGAACACACTAATTATAGCAAGGATAAGAAAGCAAAACAACAAAGCGAAACGCTGCCAAACGGGATAAACAAAGAAGAATTGACTGGCCAGTCCCACAGCCGCAATCGTCTTGGCGATATCACCGAAAAATTTCGCGATGTATTCTTGCAGATCGTAACTGAGATGTTTCATGGCAAAAACGATATCATTGAATTTAATAATAATCAACAAAAATATAATAATAATGAAATAAGCTTGTTCAAGAATGCGTATGCGGGTGAATTAAATTCCCCTCTAGAGAGGGGCACACTGCGGAGCAGGGGGGTGTGTCATAACCGATTGGATGTAACACACCCCGCACTTCGTGTCTGCCCCTCTCTAGAGGGGAATTCAAACATCCTCTGGGACACCATCGTCGCAATCGAACCGCTTGGCCGCGAGCACGTCTACGACATCGAAGTGGACGGCACGCACAATTTCATCGGCAACGGAATTTTCGCGCATAATACGTATGTGCAGGCTATGCCGGTCACCGGCCGCTCGCTCGGCCGCGCGGGCGAAGAAATCGAAGCGCTCATGCCCGAAGGATACTGGGAAGACGCCCGGTTCCGGAAATTGTTCCACGAAACCATGCTTCCGGCGGACAAAATTAAATATGAACTTTCGAAACGGGGCGTGAGCGTTTCACCGGATATCGAAAAGCTTCTTTCCAAAATCCGATTTTATCAGGCGGGTGAAGAGCCCGAAATCAAACCGTTTCATCTGGATATTCTCGCGGCGCTCCTGTCGCGCGATCCCGTCTCGAAAGAATACCGCATTCTCGGCGTGCTCAAGAAAAAAGGAATCGCGCTCCGGTCCGTCGAGGCCATTGCCATTCAAAGTCTCGAGATGGTCGATCAGGTGGATATCGGACGCGGCAAGGGATCGATGCGCGATGTGGCGCGCGTGATGATCCAGCGCAAAGGCAAGGTCGTCGATTTCGCGGCGGCGGTGGATAAACGTTACGAGGAGGAAGCGCCGGAGGAGGAAGAGGAAAGTCTGGAAGATTCCGCGAGCCGCATCGAGTTTCAAACGCTCAGTGACGCCGCGCCCGTGAAAGAAATGGTTCCCGAGCCTTATCTTTTCGCCGAGCTTAAATTGAAACCCCGTTCCATCCGCGTGGTCTTTAAAGAATTTGTTCCCGGCATCGATTTGGATGACTGGTTTGATCTCCTCTCGAAGCACGGCGAAAAAGTTCCGGGAGCGCTTACGCGCGAGGTGATGTTCCTCACCGGCCGGCTTTTCGGCGAGTATGTGCAAAAGATGAACGGCTGGCCGCGCGACATGCATTTCGGCAACATCATTATCCGCCAGGATTCCTCCGGAAAAATCCGCCTGCGCATCGCGGACTATACCGGAAGCGATACAAAAGCGAGGCCGATGGCGCAGGACTTGGACGCATTGATTACTGCTCACGCCCGCCCCGCGCTATCAAAATTGAAATTCGTGGGCGCCGAAATTTCCAATCATATTTATTACATCCTGAAAGGATTTGAGTCCACGTATGAGCGGCCCGAACAATCCGACGCGTTCCTGAAATCGCTGGAACCGGAGCTAGCGATCGTTGCCCGGCCGTACACGCGCGATTCGCTGAAGCAATATTTCTTGATGCGCGACATTATGAAAGTGGACAAGGCTTGGGAGCAGGGGCCGGTGACGGCGGCGTCGCTGGGCGATGCCGGAGGTCGCGCTTTAGAACGCAAGCTCCTTGAGAACCCGGGTGATTGGGAGGCTCGAAGTAGGTTAATTACGGATCGTATCCGAACAGGAAGACTGCTGGATGCGGGAAATCTGCTTCGGGATGGCGGTGTTCGTCTTATCGAAGAGGACACGGATTTGATCATCGTGGAATCTTTTGAAAGGTATTTTGCTTCGGTATTGGAAAGATTTCGAAAACAGGGTCTGGCGATTGAAGAGGAATTCGAGCTTTTACAGCAGGCGTTTTGGCTGAGAGAAGATATGGGATTTGGAATGTCTCTTGCCCTTCCGTGGGGAAAAGATGTTCCGCGAAAATGGATGGTGTTCAATGACTATTTATTTCGAATTCCGCAGGTGAATGAATGGATGCGTCAATATCAGCAACTTGTTCAAAGTCGAGGAGTAAATTTATTCCGCGAAATGGGAGCGGGCGGACTTTCTGAAGACGCCGATCTCCAGACTTTTCCGGATTCTCTGAAAATCAGTCTTTTTTTACAGCAGCAACCTGTCCTCAATGAGCATTTGACGCAAATCAGCCGGTTTGAAAATTTATCCGAGCTGGATTTGGAACAGACACAGGTTAATGATTTGAGTGCTCTGGCGGATTTGAGGCATTTGGAATGGATCAACGTGACTCAAACGCCGGTTCCGGACGCGAATGTCCGCGCGTTATTTCTCGATCCGGCAAATCCCGGCCGAATCCGTCATTCGCAATGGACGAAGCTTCGCGTTGAGCTTGCGGATGGTCTGCATGAAATGGTTTGGGAAGGAACTCCGGAAAAAGGTGAGCCTGTTGTGAGGGAGAGAGCGGAAGGCGCGTCGATGGGTGCCGGTGAAACTTCTCCGGATGTTTCTGCTGTGCCGATTGTTCCCGCACCTATGTCCGCGCCGAAATGGTATCAGCCCGCTATTGATTGGTGGAAAAATCTTCGCACCCGTTTCACACCTGTTCCGCCTGAACCCATCGCTATTACTCCTGAAGAGTTGGCAATCGAAAAAGAAAGTGATCGCTTCGTCCTAATCGGCGGTACGCCGGATCCCGACCGCGCCCGCGTGCTGCGCGAATTCACGGGCCTTGCGGCCATCGCGTGGGACGAGAAGAATGATGTTTATTCCCCAATCTCGCAAGGCATCTCGTTCGATTTTGCCGGCGCGATTGCCGGGCAGGTGAAGGAAATGTCGGGTGAGGCGAAGAAACTCGGGAGGCCGCTTCGCGTGCTGGTGATCGGATCGGGCACGGGACTGGACGCGCTCACGGCCGCGCATCAGGCCGAGGTGAACGGACTGGCCGCGGAAATTACCGCCACCGATATTCACGCACCCGCCCTCGCCAATACCCGGTTCAATATGGAAACGCTCGCCGGAAAACCCGTTGAGACGCATCAGGTTGCGCCCGGACGCGCGGGAGTGGAAGCCTTCCAAAAAGAAATCGCCGGTCAAACGTATGATCTCATTTTATTCAACGCCCCCGACGCCAAGCCGGCCGATGGCGTTTTGGGTGGCGCATTCAACACGCAAATGAACGAAAACGATTTACGCGAAATCTTGGGCGCCTCGCGCCCGCTCCTCGCGCCCGACGGAGTGTTCCTGCTGAGAAATTTGCGCGGACTCGCGGGCCGCGGCGTGATTCCGGAAGGATACGTCGACAATCCGCCGCTTACGATGTTGAAGGCAGGCGATCATCGCGTGTTTACCCTGACCGCGAAAGCCGCGTCGTTGGGCGCACAAGCGCCCGCCGCGGCAATTTCGATGACGGCGGAGGAGAAAGAAGAAGCAAAAGAAGAGCGGCTGATTGACGCGGCAACGCTGGAGCTGGTTTACGACGCGGATTATGGATTCCTGAACAAAAATCATTCGGCCGTGCGCTATGTGAACGCGGCGGTCGCGCGGCTTTTGCCGGATGTGGCCTCGGAAGACCGTCCCAAAGTGAAGGTGCTGGCTTCGCGCGGGGAAGGCATTAATGCGCTGAGTCTTGAGAATGGTACGATTATCGTGACGCCCGAGCTCCTCGACTTTATTCAATTTGATCAGGAAATAGATTTCGTTCTTCTGCATGAAATTAATCATTGGCTTCGCGAGCATCATGCCAAAATCGCCGAGTCAGAAGGCGCGGCGCGTCTTGCCGGCCGGCTTCGATACTCCGAATATGAAGCGGATCTGGCCGCGTTCATCGAAATGGCTGAGCCGGAGCGCAAATCGAATCCGCGCGGCGCGATTTCGCTTCTGGAGAGATTGCGCGATTTGGAAAATAAACAAAAAGGCGCCGTGAAATGGGATGTCGCGCACGGCAACACCACCGACCGCATTCTCAACATGAAAACACTGATCCGCTTTCAGGATTTGCTGCTGCTCGATACAGAGATGACTCGGATCGATCCAAAAATCAAGGCATCGATTATCGGCTTTCCGAAAGGCGGCAACATCGCGAAACTGCTCGTAAGACCGCCCGTTGAAGGAGAGAAATGGGAGGCCTGGCAAAAAGATGTGCTCAATCTCATTCGTCAAGCCAATTGGAAGCTCCTGCACGCTGTCATGCCCGGTTTGAAAAGAAAAATTGATGAACTGGAATCCAGGCCGCGTTTCAAAACCGGACGCGGAATTTCCACATTAGAAATTCAAATCGGGGGATATAAAGCCCTTCTTTTTCAGGCGCATAAACAATGGACACGTCTTTTTGACGATCAATTTAAAGATTTAAGCGCGGGCGACCGGGCGATTATGCAAGCGCTTTTACTTGAGGCGGGCGCCGGCATTCCGGTTTTCACACAGCCTGATGATGAAACGTTAGCCGATTTAAAATTACAGCCGGTTTCGAAGGCGTATCAAAAAGAATTGCGGGACAAAAATTTTATTCCCCGCCTTGAAGCTATTATAAAACAAGTGAATGTTCCTGTTGCCCGCGAAGCCCTGATAAAATTTGCTGCCGCTTCAGCCTATTCGAATTTCGCCGAAAATGCCGCTTTCGACAAGCCGGAAGGAGGTATCGATATTCCCAAATATTTATCCCAAAGCGCCGATTTGTTGATTGCCGCCGAGGAAACGTCAAAACGCGCTGGATTTTCGGATGCCAAACGAATCGGCGTCTACTCGGGAACAGCCGCGTGGAATGAAATCCTCCTTGGCGCCGTGTTTTTCCTGGCGGATATCAAAGAATGGAATTCATGGAAAGATCAATTTGCCGCCTTGGCCGATCAAACGGCCGCCGGTAAACACAAGCCGTTTCTCATTCGAAGCGGCGAAGGCCTGCTTTCTTTTATCCGCAAGCTGGAAGTAGAAAATCCTGAAGCCGGGCGGGCGGTTTTTGATTTTCAATTTCCAGGTATAGATATCGAAAAGCTTTATTCAGATTTGAATGCCCAATTCAAGGAATTAAGGGCGATCCCGGTGGCGGAATTAACTCTTGAAAATCCCAAGCACAAAGCATTGCTGGCAAATCTGGCGCAAACCATCAAAGCCTTGCCGGAGGAGCTTGAACGTAACAAAGTTAAAGACCTAATCATAGAATATAAGGACAAATACGGGATCAAAATATGGCATAGTTTATTTGTTTCGAAAAAATATTTAATAGAAGATCTTTGTGTAAAATTGAATGACAAAATGAATAAGTACTTGAGATGGGAAATTCCCGCTAAATATCTGATCGCAATGATTCGTTTTGCCCAAACGGTGTTTACTCATGAAGATGATTTTCGTATGTTTATTGATTCGGAGTTCTGTAAACTTTTCGGTAATTCAGCAGAATCGTTTGATCTGCGCGATGAAATCGCAGAAATTATTTCAAATCCCGAAACCGCCGTTCAGGATATCGGTGTTTCATCGAACATGAAGCAAATCAATGTACGCATTGAACGAGTTCGGGATTTCCAGGAATTTATTTTAGATTCATTGTATAAGAGAGCTAAAATGCTAAAAAATTCGGACAAGTTTTTTGAGCTCATGAAATCCGTTTTATCTCAATGGCCAATTCCTATTTCAAAGCTTACGCACAACAAAATAAATAAAGAGAATATCCTGAATCAGTCTTTGAAAATGCTGAACATTTCAGAGCCTCTCAACGCTCAGCTTGTAGAGCGCTTGTTAATGCTCACATTTTTTGTAGAGGATCCCACGGTTTCTATGCCGCTTCGCGAATATTTAACGCTTTGGCTGATTGATCAGGAGCCTGATTTTAAAAAGGCAGCTCAACTGGTTTTTGAAGGGTTCGGCGCTCAAGGCCCGTTATTAGGCTTTCGCGTGCTTGAGCGGTTGGAAGAAAAAGCCGCGACGCCGGAAGAACTGGAAATTCTGCGCCAACACGGCAAAGATCTGATTGGAAAAATGGAGCAATCGATGGAACAAGCAGGTAAAGGCGTATTTGCCGAAGGATTGTTGGAAATGGCCGGCGATTCTAAAAATAATTCCAAAATGCTTGAGGCATTACTTCAATCTTCCAAAGAGGATAAGAAATTGCGCGCCATTCTTGCTGATCTATGGTGGAAGGTTTATGGAAGTTACATTAAAGATAATATCTCTTGGGATTTGAGCAATATGGAAACTGCCAAACAATTGAAAAATCAGTCCGCCAAAGAGCCTGCTATATTGACTCCTGAAGGACAAACACATTTTTATGAGTTTGGTACGGAAAAGGGAGACAAATTTTATTTTACCGCTGAAGAGATGCTTCAAAAGATTTTCCGGATGGGAGATGCCGAAAAAATAATTCTGCTTCGGAAAATGCTGGCCGGGGAAAACGGAGTATTGTCAACTCCGCAGGGAAGAACATCCTTATTGAATATGTTTTTTGAAACTTATTTGACGGCTTCCGGAGATCAGGATTTGGAGAAGGTGCTCCGGCAAACCACAAATGCCATGATGACCTCTGCCGGATCTGACGAACTTTATTTGATGCTTCAGCCTTTGCTTGATTCCCGCATTGGCAAGCCCGCTTCAAAACCAGGAAATTGGAAGGCGCCGGCCGATAAAATTTCGGATAAAATTTTTAGATCGGTGACTCCGCTCGGATTACGGGATGAAAATGTGGTTGCAGCAATCAGCGATTATTTGGTTTATGCGATGCAGGGACGGCCTCCGACGGAAGAAGCCGCTCCTCTGAACGCTTCTTATGCCGCATTGCTTCAAATTCTACCGTCCGATTTCCGTCCCTCCGGCGCCGAAAATTTGACACCGATGGAACTGGTGATCGAACTCGCCCGACAAATGGGCGCGCCCGGCGTGCGATTCCTTCAGCTGCTTGGCCAGACGGTAGACATTCTTCCCATATATCAGACTAAATTTTTCGAAGTCTACGATTCCATCAAAGGTCAGTCGAAAGTTTCCGCGTGGGAGACGATTAAGCACGAATTGCCCGATTACGCGAAGCAGGTGAAATATCTGGGACGCCGCCTCGGCGGAGGATCGCTTTTTACCGTGTTCGAGGTGGAATTGAAAGATGGCACGCATGAAGTTGTGCGCGTGCTGAATCCCAACGCGCTCTACCATACGCGGAACATGCTTAAAATTATGCGCGGCGCGCTGGAACAATTGGCCAAAGAAAATCCGGATTATGCCAAAGCGCTGCCGCTTCTGGATTTGCTCGACCAATGGATTGAGGCAGAACTTCTGGACGCCACGTTTGAAGAAGACGATGCCCGTTTCCGCGCGGCATGGAATGGCTGGAAGCCGGATGAATCGTTCCACTCAAGTATCGTGGTGCCCGAAACAGAGAAAACGGGAACTCGATTCGTCCGACGCGAGAAATTTGTAGAAGGCCGTAATTTCACGGCGCTTGAGGAATTTCCGGAAGAGGACCGGAAAGAAATTGTCTCTCTTTCCGTGAAAAATTACCTGGCTCAAATTGCGGGATCGCTTAGCGAACCGGAAACTTTGGTTCACTCGGATGTGTCGCCGGGAAATCTGCGCCGCACGGCAGACGGAAATGCGGCGATTCTTGACCGCGGCATGTACCTGAAATTCAATATTGATGAGCGCGCGATGCTTTTGGATTTCGCGGCCACTCTGAATGCGCGCGAACGCACCCAAAAGTTTCTCGATTGGGCGTGGACGCTTCCTGAAAATAAAGAGATTGCCGCGCGTCTTGATAAACCGGTGCTTCTCGATGAAATTGCCGGCCGGGCGGGTGAGGAAAAATCAGCCGAGGAAGCCGCGCTCAAAAGTTTGGTTGTGATGAACGCACACGGTCTAAAAATTCCGCTCAAGTACACACTGCTTTTCAAAAATCTGAACGCGCTTCACCGCATGTCCACCCGCGCGGGATTTTCATCGCTGACGGAAGCGATGCTCCATTCACCGGCGCGAGCGGCATCGCTGGGCATGCCTGGTGGCGGACAAGTAGGCCAATTCCAATCCGACGAACTCCAATTTCTCGCATCTCAGCCTCCGCTTGGTTTTGCTGTTTTTAAAGGTGACGCGACCAAAGTCATCGAATCATTGGAGGCTAAAATAAAGACCGAGAATGATACGGAAGCGCTTGGTGAAGCTTTGTTGAAATATATTTATTCAGAGATTGCGAAGCAGTTTAAAAACAAAGAAGCCGCGATTCGGCTTATCGTTCAATCGAAACAACGGCTGAGTGAGGCTAATGCACGTCAAGTTGCGGATGAACTTTTGAATCAGCCGGCTTTTGAGAATTTGGCGGGGAAGCCGGAAATTAAAGCGAAACTTGTGAAAGTGTTTACGGCGATTGTGCAGGGCGCGGCGGCGGAAGTTGTTGAGGCGGGAATGAAGGCGGAAGAATCTCAGCGCGCGGCGGCCGTTGAACTTTTCTCGCGGAATTTTTCGGATGCGGCTTCAAGAAAATCGATTGAATCAATCGCGTTTTCAAAATTAGGGGAAGAACAAAAAGGACTCTGGATTCCCGCCTCCACGGGAATGACAAGCGAGAAAATTCAGCTCGTTACGGATATTGGAAGTCTTTCATCGGTGAAACAGGGCCTCGAACTTTTTGTCGGCAGCGCGTTCGCGGCGGTGCCGGAGCGGTCGGGTTTGAATTTTGATGTGCTTTATACGAAAAATAATACGGAGCGGGTGAATGCGATGCGCGCTTACCTTGAAGATGTTCGCGCGAAACTGCCGGAATTTGCGGCGAAGATTCGGATGAAAGCGTCGGACAAAAAAGATTTAATCCGCGCGTTTCAGGGATATCAAAAACGTCTCGCGAATAAAAAAGATCAGTATTTGATTTTCATTGTGCCCGACGTCCAGATGGTGGCGGATTTGCGCGAGGCGCCGGTGATTGTGATGAGCGATGAGGATATTCCCGAAGAGCTTTCGTTCGTGAAGGGATTTGTGTCGCAGGCGGCGGTGGGACTGGCGAAAGCGCTCAAGCTTCCCGAAAACGACGCGCGCCGCCAGAAGTATCTAGCTTATCTGGCCGAGTCCGGAATTACATACACGAAAGATCCACAAACCGACAAAATTTTATTTTCGATAAACCTTCAAACCTTTGTCCAGCATCTCGTCGACCTACAGCGTGCCCAAGCGGCTGTCAGCGCGGCGGCGTAAAGAGATTATGGGTTTAATTTTCAAGCTTTCTTTGATATGATTTCTTTACATATTGGAGCTTGATGTTAAATGATTATAGTTTATTCAAAAAATAGTATTCCAATTCGAATTACTCAGGAAAGATGGGAGCATATAGCGCGGCGTCATCCTGAATTGGAAGCGCAGAAAGAAAAAGTTGAGGAAACGATCCAAAATCCCGATCTAATTCAGAAGGGCGATTTCGGGGAGTTGCTGGCGGTTAAATTGTTTGTGAATACACCGCTTAAACAGAAACATTTGGTAGTTGCATACAAAGAATTTGTAACAGAGCAAGATGGATTTATTTTGACAGCTTATTTTACAAATATGCCTTCTCAAAGGAGAAAAATAATATGGACGCGTTAAAAATTCTTGAAGGAAAGCCATCCCTTAATTGGGAATTTGATGAAGAAGCAGATGTTCTTTATATTTCAGTTGGAAAACCCCGTCCGGCAATTGGTGTCGACATTGGGGAAGGAGTTGTGGTGCGTTTTGATGAAAAATCCAAAGAAGTAGTCGGGCTTACCATTTTGGGGTTTCGTGCCAAAACTCTGAAGGGATTGAAGGCGGCCTAAATTAAAATTTCCCACACCCATCTCGACATCTTATCTTAAAAAGCATAACACCCCTCAAAAAGAATAGTAATGCCTTATTGTAAGGAATTACTACATATGGTATCTTTCTTTTCAGAGGGGGTGATAAGAGATGACCATTACAATGACAGAGAAACACCAAATCACAATTCCCAAGAAAATCGCGGATGCATTGCATCTTAAAAGAGGATCTATGTTTAACGTAGAGCTTCGCCGAAATCGAATTGAGTTGATCCCTGTTGAGATGAAGGAAAAAGAGTTATCGGAAGAAGATTATCAAAAGCTGGATCTTTTATTTAAGAAAGGCAGAGGCAAAGAAAAGATAGTAACCGAAAGATTGGTTTCGCGCCTTAAACGGGGAAAGATTTAATTTGTGGCGCTTATTTTATTTTTAAGCCCCTATTTTGAGAGAGCTTTCAAAAAATTGGGCTATGAACAAAGGGTTGTTGCCGGACAAATCATCGAGGCCGTGAAAGTTTATTATGAAACGGATTGTAATTTGGAAGAAGCGAGGAGAGTTGCTCCTCGCTTTTTTTATAAGCAGTTGAGGAAGCCGTATTACGAAGCAGGAATTGAGTCCAATATTCGAATCGTGATTCGCCGGGATGAGGAGAAATGTATCGCGTTATTAGCCGGTAATCACGATCAGGTCAGGCAATTCTTAAAATCATTCTGATGCCCGATGCGCAGATGGCAGCGGATTTGCGCGTCGTGGCGGTGGGACTGGCCAAAGCGCTTAAGCTGCCGAAAGACGACCCGCGCCGCACAAAATATTTGGCACTGCTTGCCGAAGCCGGACTTTCCGCAACAGAAGACGCCGCGACGGAACAAATCATCGTATCGCTCAATCTGCGCCAATTCGTCCAGCATCTCGTCGACCTCCAGCGCGCTCAGGCCGCTGTCCTTAAAGCGGCGTAGTTTAATATATTTAATATTTTTATTGATAAATATTAAAATATAGGATACTCTCCTCTCATTAATTGCCTAAATAAAAACTATAATTATAGTATAACTATGATATAATTATGAATCGTATTGACTTTGCCTGGGATCCAGGTAAAAATGAAATAAATATACAAAAGCACGGCGTGTCATTTGAAGAAGCTCAAAGTGTTTTTTATGACGAGCGTGCGATCATCATTTACGATTCGTCTCATTCCGAAAAGGAAGACCGATTCGTGCTCTTAGGAATCAGTAAAAAATTTCGTTACTTGGTTGTTTGCCATTGCTATCAAGAGGATGATTCTATTATAAGAATTATTTCCGCAAGGAAGGCGACTCAACGAGAACAAATAGAATACAGGGATCAAATACCATGAGAAAAGAGTATGATTTTTCAAAATCAAAGAAGAATCCTTACATTAAACATCTAAAAGAGCAAATTACGATCCGTCTTGATAAAGACACAATCCGCTATTTCAAACAAATGGCGGAGGAGACGGGAATTCCATACCAAAACCTTATCAATTTATATTTGAAAAATTGTGCCGAAGAGCAGCGGAAATTGAAGTGGACTTTGTGAAATTTTTTATCCCTCCATTTGACCAAATATCTTTATCTTGTTATGCTTTCCTTAACCGGAAAGAGAGGATTTCATGGTTAAATTCAGCAAAAAAATAAAATTGCGTGAAATTTTGAATTTAGTAGAACAGCTTCCCGAACGGGAGCGTTTGCAGTTACTCAGGCAATTAGAAAAAAAAGCTTGGGCACGCAAATTAGCATCTGTGGTTCAGCCCATTCGCGTTCGATTAAAATCAAAAAGAATTACAGATTCTGACATCAACCGTATCGTAGAAGAAGTCCGGCAGGAACGTTATGAAGCCCGTTCGCGTCGTATGTGACACGAATATCTTAATTTCCGCGCTTTTGGGAAGTTCCACAAACCGTAAAGTCCTCGAAATATTTGAATCGGGTCAAATCACGCTTTTGTTTTCGAAAGAAACCCTTTCTGAGCTTGCAGAAGTCTTGCGCCGGCCGCAATTGGGCATTCGTATTTCTGAAATCCAGTCTCTATTCCGTGCTGTGCAGGAAAAAGCGGAAAAAATCAGGATAGAAAGAATGGTTTGGTGTTGCCGTGACTCCAAAGATGATATTGTTTTAAATACCGCATATTTTTGAAAGGCGGATTTTTTAGTCACAGGCGATAAAGACATTTTGGATTTCCTGCACAAATCCCATTTGCAAATTTTAACTCCTTCCAAGTTTATAGAAATCTTTAAATAATAATTCTGGCCGATTCCGAAATTCCGCGCGAGCTCGGTTTCGTTCTGCAACGGAAGACGCCGCGACCGGGCAAATCATCGTATCACTCAACTTGAGTCAATTCGTCCAGCATCTCGTCGACCTCCAGCGCGCCCAGGCCGCTGTCCGCGTGGTGGCGTAGTTTAATATATTTAATATTTTTATTAATAAATATGAATTAATCTACTATTCTCCTTTTTGTTTGGAAGGAGAATGGTAATGAACCAAAAACAGCGGGAAAATGTTGCGAAATATCTTTACGACTGTAGTAAACTTATATTGTCAATTGCAGTGATTGGCAATTTGCTCAGCTTGCATAAAAATTATTCGTTTGATTTGCTGTGGGGCGCACTAAGCGGCCCGGTGTTTTTTCTCGGAGCTTATTTTTTAGATGGATGGGGAGTGCAATCATGAGTTCATTAGGGTACACATTCATGTATCTTACTTTTATCGGTTTGGGAATATTGGCGCTTATTATTTATTTCCGCTTTATTAGAAAACATCATTAATCAGAAACTGTTTTCCTTTCCAAGAATCTTTCCCTGATCTTACTTTAAATTCCGGTAAAAAATTTCCCTAAAGTTTTATTGCTTGACAACCGAACATTTGTTCGGTATAAGGATTGCACTATGAAAAACATCGGTTCCACACAAAAACGGATCTTGGAGTTCATTAAGGAATTTTCCGCTTCTCACGCTTATCCGCCCACCGTACGCGATATTGCAGGGACACTGAAGCTCGCGGTGAGCACGGTGCACGAGCATTTGGCGAAGCTGCGTGAGAGGGGGCTTTTAAGGCACGAGGCGGGACGTTCGCGCGGAGTGTGGTTTTCCGGAAAACGGGAGGCGGTGGAGCTTCCCGTATTAGGCCAAATTGCCGCGGGGCGTCCCATTCTTGCCGTCGAGGATCAGAAGGACTGGATGCCGCTTCCGAAAGATTTGGCGGGAAGCGGAAATTTTGTCATTCAGGTGAAGGGCGACTCCATGATCGAGGCCGGGATTCATGACGGCGATCACGTGGTGATCCGCCAGCAGGCCGACGCGCGCGACGGGGAAATCGTTGCCGCCATGATCGATGAGGAAGTCACGCTCAAAAAATTTTACAAGAAAAAGGACCACATTTTGCTCAAAGCCGCGAATCCGAAATACGAGGATATCAGGGCGGACAATATCAAAATTTTAGGAAAACTCGTGAGTTTAATCCGCAAATACTAACTCAATTCAAAATGAAAAATGAAAAGTGAAAAATTGCAATGCAAAATTTAAAAATAAAGGACCGTACTTATCAGTATTCCATAAAAATAATTCAATTCTTAGATACATTGCCAAAAGATTTTTCGAGCCGTGTTATCTCAGATCAACTTATAAGATCTGCAACATCTGTCGGAGCTAATGTCGTTGAAGCTCAAGCATGTAATTCAAGAAGGGATTTTACGAATTTTATTACTTATTCTCTCAAATCAGCTAACGAGAGTCTCTATTGGCTTGGATTGCTCAGGGATGCGAAAAAGGTTGAGAGTTCTGATTTAAAGTGCCTTTTTCAGGAAACTAAAGAATTAACCAATATTTTAGGAGCTAGTCTTTTATCTCTAAAGGGAAAGAACCGGTTTTGAATTTTAAATTGTAATTTTTCATTTTTAACTTTGAATTTTTAATTTGCAAAGGGGGCGTTATGGTGATGGAAGTCGATGAAAAAATAGAAGTAGGCGCAATTTTCAGACGCGGAAAAGTCAAGCCGGTATGGTTCATTTGGAAAAGCCGGCGTCATTCGGTGCGGGATGTCACTTACGAATGGCATGAACGGCGCGGTGAAAACTTCTTCCATTATTTCCAAGTAGTCGCCGATGAAGGAATTTACCGGGTGAGCCTTGACTCCCGTTCCCTCGCGTGGCACTTGGAAAAAATTTACGATGATGTCGCGTAAAAATTCGGCGAGAAAAATAGCTCGGCAATTTGTCGTGCTATTTTTCCAGGCTTGCTGATACATCAAAAATGATGTATCATTAAGGGAGAAAGGCAGTGTATGAGATTCGTTTCTACGAAGATTCCAGAGGTTGTTGTCCGGTAGATGAATTTTTAGATGTAAATGATGTTAAAGTTAGAGCAAAATTCTTTAAGTGGCTCTCAAAACTTAAAGAAATGGGTCCTTATTTTCCGCGGCCGTATGCCGATGTCCTTCGGGGAAAGATCCGGGAACTGAGGGTTATTTTCGGTGGAAACCAATACCGGTTTCTATATTTCTTTTTTGGCAAGAAAATTATAATAACGCATGCTTTCGTAAAGAAAACAGACAGGGTTCCTGAGAATGAGATTGAACGTGCCGAAAAAATGATGATCGATTTTATTCATCGGCATCAGAGAGGGGATGTGGAATTGTGAAGGGGATAAGAAGTTTTGAAGAGCGGCTTAAAAAGGAATTAAAAAATCCTGAATTTCGAAAAGCTTTCGAAGAGGAAGAGATTTATGCCTCATTGGCGATTCAGGTGGCAAAAATCAGGGAAGCTCGCGGACTTACACAAAAAAAATTAGCCAAATTGCTTCATACTTCTCAGCAAGCTGTATCCCGTCTTGAGAATCCGTTTAATCGCGGTTGTTCTTTAAATACTTTGGTTAAACTGGCCAGAGTTTTTCACAAAAAAATAAAAATAAAATTTATCTAGTCGTGTGTTAACCCGCAAATCCGTTCCTTATGATTACCGTGCTTTCTCTCCTAAAAAAGAACGCGTCATCTTCCACATCGACATGGACGCGTTTTTTGCGTCTGTGGAGCAGGCGGCGAATCCCTTATTAAAAGGAAAGCCGGTTCTTGTTGCCGGGCATTCGCTGACGCGCGGTATCGTGACTACCGCCAGCTATGAAGCGAGGCCTTACGGCATCAAAGCCGGCATGAGTTTGGGCGAGGCGAAGCGGCTTTGTCCTTCCGCCGTCATTGTATTTTTAGACAGCGGAAAATACGTTGAAACCTCCCAGGCTGTTTTCGAAAAATTCCGACAGTACTCTCCGCTCGTTGAAGTATTTTCCATCGATGAAGCTTTCATCGATGTTACCGAAACCCTGCATTTTTTCTTCAAGACTCCGGAAGAACTGGGCCGGCATCTTCAACGCTGGGTGACGCAAAAATTCCGCATCACGATGTCGGTCGGCATTGCGCCGAATAAATTACTCGCCAAACTGGCAAGCGGCGTAAAAAAGCCCAACGGACTTTTCCGCCTTGAGGGCCCGCAAATTCCCCAATTCCTCGAAAAACTTCCGGTTCAGGAACTATGCGGTATCGGTCCGAATCTCACCGGACATCTGAACGCAATGCGAATCCGCACCTGCGGCGAGCTCGGACGTTTTCCGGAGCATCTCCTTTTTCAAAGATTCGGCGTGATAGGACCTGTACTCGGCAATATGGGGCGCGGCGTGGATCATGTGCCGGTGCTTCCTTCCGACGCACCCGGCGTCACCAAGTCGATGGGGCATTCGTATACGCTTCTCGAAGATATTTTCGAAATCCATGACGTGAAAAAATATCTGCTTTGGCTTTCCGAGCGGGTGGGGCGCCGGCTCCGCCGGGAAAATTATCAGGGGAATGTGGTGCATCTTTGGATCCGTTACGGCGACCGCGCTTCTTTCAACCGTCAGCATCATTGCCATTATCACATGGATGACGGAAAGGATATTTTTCACGAGGCCTTCGCGATTTTCAAAACAGCCGGAGGAATCTGGCGCGAAAAAGGAATCCGCGCGCTGGGCGTGAGCGTTTCCGGGCTGAAACAGCGGGGGCATGAACTCTGGCTTTTGGAAGAAGTCATGAAACAGCGCCGGCTCCGTCAGTCTCTCGATGCCATCAATGACAAATTCGGGGAATTCACCGTGCGGCCGGCGATTATCGACTTCAAAGATGACGGCAAAGCGGAAAGCGACGTGATCGATTTATTCGGAGGCGGGAAATAATTATTGCTGATTCCGGCGGCGAGAGTCGTAAAGTTCCTCATGCGGCGAATTATAAGACCATCCGCCTACGCCGCCCGACATTGCTAAAGGACCCATGCGGTAAGTTTTATCATGCCGGTATTGATTGAATTCTTCCTCGGTGGTGTACCGGAACCGGTATTGAAATTTTGGCTGAGGGTCTTCCAGTCCGGCCGGCAGAAGAATTTCAAAACGCGTTTGCGTATCCGGAAAAAGATTCGGGATTTCAGTTTTTAATTCATTCTTCAGCGTTTCGCCTTCATAAATCTGAGTGGCCAGCTCCAGATCATAAACCAGGTAGGGGCTGTTGTTGACGAGCGTGCCGCGCAGGGTTTTCGCCCCGTCCGCTCCGTGCAGAATCTGCCATTCGGTGACCTCCACGCTGGATCCTTCAGAAAACCGTTCCTGCGTGCCCGCGCAGCCGGCAATCATCAGCGGGAGAATCAAAATGAAAAGCGTCCGTTTCATATATTTCCTGTGTTAAAATACCCGCCCGTTAAAGGCCAAAAACATGCCAATTAAATATCGTCTTATTCTATTCTATTCCTTCGTGATTTTGTTCTTCATTCTGCTTCCCGTATTCACCCTTTATTCACTGGGGTACCGCATTAATTTCAAAACCCAGCGGCTCGAGCGGCTTGGCATGATTGTTTTGCGCACGACGCCGGATGATGCCTTTATCCTGTTTAACGGAAAAAAGCTCCGGCAGAAAACGCCCGCTAAATTGACCAATCTTTTTCCGGGGGAATATTCGCTTACGCTGAAAAAGGAGGGCTACCGGCCCTGGTCTTCGAAGGTGCCGGTGAAGCCGAACTGGGTGACATGCCTGGACACGATTCATCTTTTTCCGGAAAAAATTGAATTTGAGCCGGTCTCCGAAATTAAGGCTGCGCGTTTTTTCCTGTCGCCGAAATCGCGGAAAATGCTGGTTGCCGGCGAGCTGGCGGAGGACCGGGGCCTGTGGCTGCTGGATTTCTTTCAGGAGGACGAGATTCTGGTTCTGGACGACCGGCAAATGGCGTCCGCCGGCATGGAGGCGGACGAGACGCTTGCGGTTCATTGGTCTAAAGACGAGAAAGCGGCGCTGCTGGAAAAGGGAGGGAAATTTTTTCTTCTGGATTTCAAAAAGCCGAACCGCTTGATCGATCTTAAAAATGCCGTCGGATTTTATCCGCAATCTGCGGGCTGGAGCGCGGGGTCTCCCGACACGTTTTACTACCTGCATGAAGGAAATCTCGGCGCCTACTCGTTCAAGAGAAAACGCAATCAGCCGGGTTTGATTTCCGGGATTAAAACGTTTAAACAGCAGGAATCCTTCATCTATTTTATCGATTCAAAATCCGGGTCGCTCATGCGCTGGTCGGAAGATTTGCTGGAAACCAATATTTTGGGCGAAATCCCCGGATATGATCCCGCTGCGAATTACGAAATTATCGTAAATCCTCAGGGAAATATATTACCGCCCGAACTTGAGGCGGATGTGCTGAAAAGTACGGGTGAATTTTACGATTTGAACACTTCTAAAAAAATTGACGGAATCCGGCAGGCGGTTTGGGACAAGACCGGAAAAAACCTTCTTTTGAAGGGCGACGGCCGATGTCTGGTTCTGGAAGAGTCTGCTTCCGGGATTGAAAAACTGAGGCAGACGGAATCAATAGAAATTCCGAAAATCATCGCCCAAATTTCATGGTTTGACGCGGCAAAACTTCTTATGATCAGCCGCCGCTCGGCATATCTCAGACAGCTGGGAGCCGAAACCGACTCCTATTCCCAGAGCATGTTTTCATTTCCTTCCGGCTGGCGCGAAATATTCTGGGATGCCCGGTTCAGTCAGCTCTATTTCATCGAAGGAGAGAACGGCCGGCAGGGAGGCGGGCTTGTGCGCGTGAACCTGTCGCAGGGGCCGGTGAGCAAATTGCTTCAGAACATGCGCGAAACCATGTCGGACAGTTTTCATTTCATCTACGAAGTGAGGAAGAATAAATGACGCACGAAAGCAAATCCGATTTCCGGTGGCGGCGGTTTTTTGAGATCCTGCCCGGCCTGCTGTCCTGGTCATTTCTTGTGGGCGTGGTGCTTTTGATTTTCTTCGCGCCCGTGCTGGGCGCCTTGTTTTTAATCGGGTTCATTCTGTACTGGGTGATCCGCATGCTGTATTTGACGATTCTTCTTATTTTTGCGTACCGGAATTTAAGAAAAGTGAAGCGTACGGATTGGTACACGCGCGCGCGCAAACTGGAACATGAAGGCTGCGACAAAAAACTTGAGGATATCCGGCATGCGGTGATTTTTCCCGTTTTCAGGGAAAGGGAAGATACGCTGGAGCCGTCCATCAAGGCGCTTGCCGAAAGCCATTATCCTCTCGATAAAATTATCGTGATTCTGGCCATTGAGGAGCGGGGCGGGAAAGAAGTGCTCGATGCGGGGAAGCAGATCTTGAGAAGGTATGCGGAGGTTTTCGGGGAATTTCTTATTTACGTGCATCCCGACGGAATCTCCGGAGAATCCAGAACAAAAGGAGCGAATGTTACGTGGGCCGCAAAAGAGTTCCGCGCGTTTCTGGATAAACACAAAATCGCTTATGACGATGTGCTGGTGTCCTGTTTCGACTGCGATACGCGCGTAAACCATAATTATTTTTCCTGTCTCACCTTCCATTATCTGTCCCATCCGAAACGCACGAAGGCGAGCTATCAGCCGGTGCCGGTTTATCACAATAATATCTGGCAGGCAAAATCGTTCGCCCGCGTGATTGAAATCACGTCCTCTTTCTGGCAGCTGATCGAGGGCATGAAGCGCGAGAAATTCGTGACCTTTTCAAGCCACAGCCTCAGCATGAAAACGCTGGTGGATGTGCATTACTGGCCGGTGGATATGATTTCCGATGACTCGGCGATTTTCTGGCGGGCCTACGTTCATTATCACGGGGACTATCATGTGGTGCCCATGTATATCACCGTTTCCATGGATATTGCGACGGCACCCACTTTGTGGGGAACTGTTCAGAATCAGTACAAACAGAAGCGGCGATGGGCATGGGGGGTGGAGAATTTTCCCGTCGTGATGATGGCATTCCGGAAAGACACGAAAATTCCGCTTATGGAAAAATGGCGCCGGGCGGTTCATCTTCTGGGCGAGCATTTTACCTGGGCGACATGGGCCATTGTGATCGGATGGCTGAGCCCGCTTCCCATTATTTTCCGGGATCATCTTTTTGCGCAAAGCGTGATCGGGTACCAATTTCCGAATATTACGGGAATGCTGTTTAATCTGACCGGGATATCCATTATCAGCTGTATTGTGATTAGCATTTCCCTCCTTCCCAAAAAGCCCGCCGATGTGCCTCGCGTTCAAATCGTTAAGATGTTTACTCAATGGCTGTTTACCCCGCTGATCACTCTTTTTATTGCCTCCTTGCCGGCTCTTGATGCCCAAACCCGTTTAATGACAGGCAAATACCTCGGTTTTTGGGTCACCCCGAAGACAGGGGCTAGGGATTAGGGTTTTCCAGTCCCTAGCCTCTAGCCCCCGTTTTTTCCCCGATTTAGGCTTGAGTTATAAACGAACATGGGTATAATTGGCGCGTTCCAGAGCTTCAAAAATTGTTTTTTTTGGTTTTGAAGTGGCATACTTGATTCTGTCGAGAGAAATTAATTAAAGAGGAACGCGATATGGCAAAGAAGCGGAAAAAATCCAGGCTAAAAGTCAAAGCGAAGAAAAAAACAAAACTCCGGGCCAAAAAGCCGGCGAAAAAGCCGGCCAAGCTGCTGAAACCGAAAAAAATGGCCGTTGCGGTTTCTGCGGGCAAGAAACAGGCGCAGGCCGTAAAAGAAGAGAAGAAAAAGCCTGTGAAGGCTTTCGCTGTTGACGAAGAAAAGGATTTGTTCGAGGAAAAGCTGGGCGAGGATATTTTTGAGAAAAAAGGCCTTGCCGGGAAAGAAGAAGCCGAATCAAAACAGGAAGAAGAAAAAGAAAAAGAAGAAGAGGATGATTCGGAGTGGGAAGATGATGCCGAGGAAGTAGGCGAGGAAGATAAGGAAAATTGGCAGGCGCCTCGTCCCGGCCGCTTTGAAGAAGATGATGATGATTTGTAAGTAAGAAAACAGAAGACAGAGGTCAGAAGACAGAAAGTTTTTCTGTGATCTGTCTTCTGTTTTCTGTACTCTGCCTTTTATCCCCCATGCATAAACTTACCCATCAAGAGATTTTGTCGCAGAGAGCCGCCAACAAAAAACTAGACCGCATCCCGGTTTGCCTTCTGCTTGAAAACATCCGCAGCTTATATAATGTAGGCAGCATGTTCCGTCTCGCGGACGGTGCGAGGATTGAGCGGGTTCTGCTCACGGGCGTTACCGGCACTCCTCCGCATGCCGGCGTCCGCAAAACCGCGCTGGGAGCCGACGAGTCGGTTCCGTGGGAATACCACGTGGACAGCCTCAAAGCCGTACGCCGTCTTTCCAACGCCGGGTACCGGATCGCGGTGCTTGAGCAGGCGGATTCGTCAAAAATTCATTGGGAAACAAACTATGAATTTCCGGTTTGCCTTGTGCTCGGCAATGAGATTACGGGAATCCGTCAGGAAATCGTGGAAATGGCCGATCAGGTGATCGAGATCCCGATGCACGGAGAAAAAAATTCGCTGAATGTTGCGATGGCCGCAGGGATTGTTGTTTACGAAATGAAGAGGCAATATGCCCAACTGGGATCAAATACGTAAAAGAGATTTTCCGGTCACGCGCAAATACATCTATCTCGATCACGCCGCCGGCGGGGTTGTCGCGCGTCCCGTTTATGAAGCAGCAAAGCGCTTTTGGTCCGAAGCTTTGAACGAAGGCGATTTCCGCTGGACGGACTGGCTTCGCGGTAAAGAAGAATCCCGTAAAAAAATCGCCCGCTTTATCAACGCGGATCCGGAAGAAATCGCGTTCATTCCGAACACCTCCGAAGGCATGAACTTAATCGCGGATCTTTTTCAAGGCGAGGGGGAGGTGCTCGCGAGTGAAATGGAATTCCCCGCTTCGACGGTTCCGTGGCTTTACCGGAAAATGCCGGTGAGATTTTTGAAAGCCGCTGGCAATATCACGCTTCCATCCGATTTTGAAGAGGCGGTCCGCCCCAAAACCAAAATCATTCTATCCAGCTGTGTTCAATACGCCTCCGGCTACCGTCAGGACATAAAATTGCTGTCGAAAATCGCAAAGAAGAACGGCTGCCGTTTTGTGGTAAACGCCTCCCAGGCGCTCGGCGCTTTTCCGGTCGATGTCAAAGCCATGGGCATCGACGCGCTCGCAGCCAACAGCTATAAATGGATGCTCGCCGGCTACGGCGGCGGGGTGCTTTATATAAGGAAAGACATTCTGAAAAAGAAAGCTCCTCGGTTTGCCGGCTGGAGAAGCGTGAGGCATCCTGAATATTATAATAATCAGCGAATCGACGTGAAATGGGAAGCGTCGCGCTATGAATACGGCGGCCCGGCATTCCCCAATTTTTTTGCCATGGCGGCGGCTTGCGATTACCTGAGTGCTATCGGAAAGGAGGCTATTGCCAAACGGATTCTCAGCCTCACGGGATATCTTGCCGTTGAATTAAAACGCGCTTCTGTTAAAGTACTTTCACCGCTCGAGCCTTCCATGCGGTCGGGGATTATTATTGCGAAAGTGTCCGATCCGGAAGCTGCAGCCAAGCGCTTATTCAAGGATAAGATTTTTGTGATTCCGCGGGGCGGAGGCATCCGTATCGCGCCGCATTTCTATAATAATGAAGCCGATTTGGACCGGGTAGTTGAGCTGTTGAGGAAGGAGAAGTAATATGAAAGCGCATCACAAGGCTATTTGGATTGCCGTGGGAATCGGAATTCTCATTTTTCTGGCAATCGTCCTGCTCCCCAGAGTCATTCATGGAACAAGTTGAAGTTGACGTTCTTTTCGTCGGCGCGGGTCCGGCTTCTCTGGCCGGCGCGTATCATCTCGCCGGCCTTCTCAAAAAAAACAATCTGAGCAATATTTCCGTCGCGGTGATCGAAAAATCGAAAGAGCCCGGAGATCATATTTTGTCAGGCGCTGTGATGGATCCGTGCGGGCTGAAAGAGCTGATTCCGGATTTTATCGAGCGGGATGCTCCGCTCGATTCGCCGGTCCGTCAGGACCGCATGATGTTCCTTACTTCCGGCTCAAATTTCACTTTACCGTTTGTCCCTCCGTCTTTAAATAATCATGGAAATTACATCGTGTCGCTGGACCGGCTTTGCGTGTGGCTAGCCGGGGAAGCCGAAAAGAGCGGCGTGGATATTTTCTTTCAGACACCGGGCGCCGAGCTGATTTATGAGGGGAACCGCGTTGCCGGCGTGAAAACAGCGTCTGCCGGACTCAATAAATCCGGCGCAAAGAAATCGAATTATCAGCCGGGCTACGAAATTCGCGCAAAAATTACGATTTTAGGCGAAGGCGCATTTGGTTCGCTGACGCAATCCCTGATTCAGAAATTGGATCTGATGAAGGGGAAAAATCCGCAGACTTTCTCCGCAGGCGTGAAAGAGATTTGGGAAGTGCCCGCGGAAAATCACAAAGAGGGATCCGTGATCCATACGCTGGGCTGGCCGCTTTCATCGGATACCTTTGGCGGAGGGTGGATTTATCACATGAGAAATAATCTCGTTTCTATCGGGTTTGTGGTGGGGCTGGATTATAAAAATCCCGATCTGGATTTGCAGGAAGAACTTCAGAAATACAAAACGCATCCCATGATTTCCAAAATGCTTGACGGAGGCAAACTGCTGGCCTACGGCGCCAAGGCGATTGCCGAAGGCGGATATTTTTCCATGCCCCGGCTTTACGGAGACGGATTCATGCTGATCGGCGAAAGCGGGGGATTTTTGAATTCTGCGCGCCTGAAAGGGATTCATCTGGCGGTTAAATCGGGAATGCTGGCCGCCGAAACGGCGTTTGAGGCCCTCCGGAAAAATGATTTTTCGTCCGTTTCGCTTTCCGGTTATGAAAATAAATTCAAATCCGGCTGGGCATTTCGCGAATTATGGAAAGTCCGGAATTTTCATCAGGGTTTCAAGCACGGTCTTTGGGCCGGCATGGCCAATTATGCTCTGCAATGGCTTACGGGCGGCCGCGGATTATTTGCGCGGTATCCGAGTTCCCCCGACTGGCCGTCATTGGCCAAAGGGGTCAGACCCCTTGAAAAAACAAGGGGTCTGACCCCTTTGGGGATTCCCAAAATGTCCGATCTTTATCTTTCCGGCGTTTATCATGAGGAAGATCAGCCGAGCCACATCGTGATTACGGAGCCTGATATTTGCTCGAATCAGTGCATGCATGAATACGGGAACCCCTGCCGGAATTTTTGTCCCGCCGGAGTGTTTGAAATTGTCGACAATCAGCTGAAACTCAGCCCGTCCAACTGCATTCATTGCAAGACCTGCGCCATCAAAGACCCCTACAATATAGTGCTCTGGAAAGTCCCCGAAGGTGGGGGCGGCCCGCGCTATAAGATGATGTAGAACAAAAAAGGGCCCGCCCTTTTTGGGGATCCGGGTGCATCCCACCATCTTGCTTTTCCACTCCCATTGCAGTATCATACCCCGCTTTATCTCGAGAATTTTGGAGGCTTTATGCGTTCTATCAAAGTGGGATTGCTGGGTTTAGGTCAAATCGGTTCCGGCCTTTACAAGCTCATTTCCCGGAAAAACGGTTTTTTCGAGCGCCGGTACGGGGTGCGCTTTGAGATTGCCCGTGTTCTCGTAAAAAATCCCAAGAAAAAGCGGTTTGCCGGACTTAATCAGAAAGCTCTGACAACGCAGGCTTCCCGCATTCTGAATGATCCCTCGATTGACGTGGTGATTGAGCTGGTCGGCGGCATACAACCGGCCAAAAAGCTGGTTATGGAAGCGCTGAAAAAGGGCAAGGATGTGATTACGGCCAATAAAGCGCTTTTGGCCGAAGAAGGCGACGGGATTTTCGCGCTGGCGCAAAAGCTCGGCCGCCAGGTATTTTTCGAGGCCAGCGTGGGCGGCGGCATTCCTGTCATTAAGACTTTGCGCGAAGGATTGAGTGCCAACCGGATCGATTCCATTCTCGGTATCGTCAATGGAACCTGCAATTACATTTTAACCCAAATGAGCCAGCAGGGTCTGGATTTCCAGACGGCATTGAAGCAGGCTCAGGAAAAAGGCTACGCCGAACCGGACCCCAGTTTTGATATCGACGGCGTCGATTCCGCGCACAAAATCGCGGTGCTCGCGCGCCTGGCGTTCGAACAGCATATTCCGTTCGATGACGTGTATTGCGAAGGCATACGACACATTACGGAGCAGGACGTTACGTTCGCGAAAGATTTCGGATACTGCATCAAATTGCTTGCGATCGCAAAGCGCGAGAAAAACGGAATCGAAGCGCGCGTTCAGCCCACGCTGATTCCGAAAGACCATATCTTGGCGAAAGTGGACGGATCGTTTAACGCGATTTTATTCGGCGGGGATGAAGTGGGCGACATTCTGCTTTACGGACGCGGCGCCGGGCCCGAACCGACGGCGAGCGCGGTGATGAGCGACTTGATTGATTATTCGCGCGGAATCGAGAGCCGCTTGCCGGAACCCGCCGGGAAGCCGCTTAAAGTGAAAAGTATTTCATCGATTCTTTCGCGCTATTATCTGCGATTTGCCGTTCTGGATCAGCCGGGCGTTCTTTCGAAAATTGCCGGCGTGCTCGGAAAACACGATGTCAGCATTTCCGACGTCATCCAGACTGAGCGCAAAACCGGAACCGTGGTTCCGCTGATTCTTCTCACGCATCACGTGCATGAGAAAGACATACGCGCCGCGGTGTGCCAGATTGACGGAATGAAGTCAATGATCCGCGCGAAATCGCGCGTGATAAGAATAGAAGCGTAAACTGAACTCAAAATGCAAAAGTCAAAGATCAAAATTACAGTTTAAAATTCAAAATCAATGAAGCCCCAACGGCGCGCTCCTAATATTTTGAGTTTTGAATTGTAATTTTGAGTTTTACATTTTGAACTTTGAACTAAAAACATATGCCCAAAAAACTAGAGAAAAAAATCGGAATTATCGAGCGCTACGCGGAATTTCTTCCGGTTACGGTGAATACGCCGATTGTGTCCCTGAATGAAGGAAACACGCCGCTGATTTTATCGGAGGCGCTTCCGAAAGAATTCAATCTGAACCTGAAAATTTATTATAAGTTCGAGGGATTGAATCCGACGGGATCGTTTAAAGACCGCGGAATGACTATGGCCGTGTCGAAAGCCATTGAAGAAGGTTATAAAGCGATTGTCTGCGCGTCGACGGGAAACACTTCTGCGTCGGCCGCGGCTTATGCGTCGCGTTCCGGCCTGAAATGCTACGTGTTCGTGCCTGAGGGAAATATCGCAAAGGGAAAACTGGTGCAGGCCTACCGGTACGGCGCAACGGTAATTTCCGTGAAGGGAAATTTCGACGACGCGCTTCGCATCGTGAAAGAAATCGCCGCGAAATATCCGATTAAGCTGGTGAACTCGGTGAATCCGTACCGTATTCAGGGCCAGAAAACCGGGGCGTTTGAAATTTGCGATGAGCTGGGGGACGCGCCCGAATATCATTTGATTCCGGTTGGCAACGCCGGAAACATCACGGCCTATTGGATGGGCTATAAAGAGTATCAGGAAAAGGGGCTTTCCCGGACGCTTCCGAAAATGTGCGGATTCCAGGCGGCCGGTTCCGCGCCGATTGTGCTAGGCCATGTGGTGGAGCATCCCCAGACGATTGCGACGGCCATTAAGATCGGAAATCCCGCGAGCTGGAAACAGGCGGAAGCGGCGCGGGATGAATCTGGAGGACTGATTGACGCGGTGACCGACGAGGAAATCGGCTGGGCTTACCGCTATATCGCTGAAAAAGACGGCGTGTTTGCCGAGCCGGCCTCAGCGGCATCGGTGGCGGGACTGATCAAGCTCGCCAAAAAAAATTATTTCAAGCCCGGAAGCAACGTGGTGTGCACGCTCACGGGCTCCGGACTGAAAGACCCGGATTATGCGATGAGTTTTGACGACAAAACCATTTCCGTGAAACCGGAAATTAATGAAGTGCTCAAAGTGATGAACTTGTAAAGGCGTATATCGTATATCGTATACCGTATATCGTATGTCGTATATCGTATATCGAACAAAGACTTTTTCGATATACGATATACTATATACGATATACGACATACGATATACGGTATACGGTTACGGTATATGAAATGAAATACATAATCCTAGTTCCCGACGGAGTGAGTGATCAACCTTGCGATGAGCTCGACGGAAAAACGCCGCTTGAAGTGGCGAATATTCCAAACATGAACTGGTTCTGCAAAACCGGGAAAATGGGCTCCGCGAACACGATTCCCGACGGGCTTCCCCCGGGATCCGACGTGGGCCATCTTTCGATTCTCGGCTATGACCCGAAATCCTGCTACACCGGACGAGCGCCGATTGAGGCCGCGAGCATGGGCATTAATCTGAAGGACGGTGAAGTGGCGTTCCGCATGAATCTTGTGACCGAGTCTGACGGAAAACTCATTGATTACAGCGCGGGCCATATCAGCACGAAGGAAGCCCGGCAAATCGTGAATTTCCTGAAAACCCGGCTCGATTCCGACCGTGTGAAATTGCATCCGGGAATTCAGTACCGTCATATCGCCGTGATCAGCGATCCTCAGGGAGTTGCCGGACTTTCGGCCAAATGCACGCCGCCGCATGACATTCAGGGAAAGCCGATCGACGAATATTTGCCGAAGGGAAACGGCGCGGAGCTTTTGAAAAAGGTGATGGACGAAGCGCGCATTTTGCTCCGCGATCATGAAGTAAACCGGGTGCGCATCGATTTAAAAGAAAATCCTGCGAACATGATCTGGTTTTGGGGCCAGGGCATAATGCCGAAAATTGAGCTCTTTGTGAAAAAGTACGGAAAAACCGGATCCCTGATTTCCGCCGTGGATCTGGTGCGGGGCATCGGACGGCTTTCCGGTCTTGAAGTGCTCGAAGTTCCCGGAATCACCGGCTACATCGATACGAATTATGAGAACAAAGTGGAATACGGATTGAAAAGCCTCGCCAATAAAGACATGACGTACATTCACGTCGAAGCGACGGATGAAGCCGGACATGAAGGAAACGTGAAATTGAAAATTATGGCGATTGAAGATTTTGACAAGCGGGTGGTCGGCCCGATCCGCGAATATATGAAATCGCATCCGGATACGCGTGTGCTCATCATGCCCGATCACGCGACGGCCTGCCGGGTGAAAACCCATGTGCGCGGGGCGGTGCCGTTCGTGATGGCGGGGAAAGGAATCGAACATTCCGGTTTGGATGAATTCACCGAAACCGCGGCATCGCAGTCGCCGGTTCAGGTGGCTGAGGCCCATGCGTTGATGGGGGAATTCTTTAAATGACCGTATCTGGTATCCTGTATGTCGTATTTTGTATATCGTATATCGAAGAAAAAACATGGAAAAGATAACAAGTTTTAAGCAGTTGAAAATTTGGCAAAAGGGCATCGAAATCGTAAAAGACGTTTATGAGCTTACAAAGAAATTTCCGAAGGAAGAAGTGTATGGTTTGACATCTCAAATGCGAAGATCAGCGGTTTCAATTCCTTCAAATATCGCCGAGGGATTCAAGAGATTTCATAATAAAGAGAACAAGCAATTCCTATATGTGGCATTGGGTTCTGCTGCTGAATTAGAAACCCAACTTGTAATAGCGAATGAACTTGCTTTTATTGATAAAAATCAATTGGATGTTGTATCCGAAAAACTGGATCACTTATCCAAAATGACCTCATCGTTACAAAAGAAAATGAGTTAACGATATACGACATACAATATACGAGATACTAGATACCAGATACGGGTTTTAAAAATGATCATCGTACAAAAATTCGGCGGTAGTTCCGTCGCCAATGTGAAGAAAATCAAAAGCGTGGCGCGCCGCATCGTCAGCACCAAACGCAAAGGCTATGACGTCGTGGCGGTCGTTTCGGCTCCCGGGGATACCACGGATGAGCTGATTGACCTGGCCAGCCAGATTTCCAAGCTTCCGAGCCGCCGTGAGATGGACATGCTGCTTTCCACCGGAGAGCAGATGTCGGTGGCGCTGCTTGCGATGGCCATTCATGAGCTGGGCGAAGACGCGGTTTCGATGACGGGGTATCAGGTCGGAATCATTACGGACGACGCGCACGGCGAGGCGAAAATCGAAGATATTCAATCCGGCCGTATGCTCGAGGAGCTTAAGAAAGGGAAAATCGTCATTGTCGCCGGTTTTCAGGGGAAAACTTCGAATCACGAAATTACGACGCTCGGCCGCGGCGGATCCGATTTAACGGCCGTAGCGCTTGCGGGCGTGCTGAAGGCGAAGGTGTGCGAAATTTACACGGATGTTGACGGGGTTTTTACCACGGACCCGCGCATTTCCAGCGACGCCCGGAAGCTCGATTTGATCAGCTACGACGAAATGATGGAGATGGCGTCGCTCGGCGCGAAAGTGATGCAGACGCGCTCCGTGGAAGTGGGAAAAAAATATGACATTCCGATTTTGGTTCGAAACAGCATGAATAGCACGAACGGCACATTGATTACGAAGGAGACAAAGAAAATGGAAAAAGTTCTGGTAAGCGGCGTAACTCTCAACGAGGATGAGGCGAAAGTGACTATCCTCAAGGTTCCGGACAAACCCGGCGTGGCAGCGAAACTGTTCAGTAAAATCGCCGACGGAAACATCAATGTGGACATGATCATTCAGAACAAATCCACGACCAATCATACGGATATTTCATTCACCGTATTCCGCACCGACCTGAAGCGCGCGCTTCCTATTATCCGCCGCGCGGCGGAAACAGTGAAAGCAAGAGGTCTGCAGGTGGATGATAATATCGCGAAGGTGAGCCTGGTGGGGGTGGGCATGAAATCCCATCCGGGCGTTGCCGGAAAAATGTTCAGCGCTCTGTCTGAAAAGGGAATCAACATTGAAATGATTTCCACTTCCGAAATCAAGATTTCCTGCGTCGTCGACGGACGCCGCGGCAAGGAAGCGGTAAGAGCCATTCACAAAAAATTTGAGCTGGGGAAGAAAAAATAGCGTATATCGCACATCGTATATCGTATGTCGTATATGGTATATCGTAACTGCTTTTCCGATATACGACATACGATATACGAAATACGGGGGTATTTATGAAAGTCACCATCTACGACACCACATTAAGGGACGGCACTCAGGGCGAAGGCATGAGTCTGTCTCTGGATGACAAGCTGAAGCTGGCCAAGCGTCTCGATCAATTCGGCGTTCATTATATCGAAGGCGGCTGGCCGGGCTCCAATCCTAAAGATATGGAGTTCTTCAAAGAAGTCAAAAAACTGAAGCTGAAGCATGCGAAAGTGGCGGCTTTCGGTTCCACACGCCGCGCGAATATCAAGGTCACGCAGGACGACAATCTCGCGAAAATTCTGGAAACAAAAACGAAAGTGGCCACCATTTTCGGGAAAACCTGGGATTTTCACGTGAAAGAAGTTCTGAAAACCACGGGCAAAGAAAATTTGAATATGATTTCCGAGTCGGTGGCTTATTTGAAGTCTAAGGGGCTGGAAGTCATTTACGACGCGGAGCACTTTTTTGACGGATACAAAGCCAATCCGTCTTACGCGGTGGAAACACTGAAAGCCGCGGCCAAGGCGGGCGCTTCGTATCTTGTGCTTTGCGACACAAACGGCGGAACGCTTCCGACGGAAGTGGCGCAAATCATTCACAAACTCCGTAAAGACATCAAAACTCCGCTCGGCATTCATTGCCACAATGACTGTAATCTCGGCGTGGCCAATTCCATCGCAGCGATTCAGCACGGAGCGCTTCAGGTGCAGGGCACCGTCAACGGTTACGGGGAGCGCTGCGGCAACGCGAATCTCACGAGCGTGATTCCGGTTCTCGTGCTGAAGCTGGATATTCCGGTGGTTTCGCAGAAAAAGCTGAGAGAACTCACCGAACTTAGCCGCTACGTCACCGAAGTCTGCAATATGCCGCTTGAGCGCAATCAGCCGTTTGTCGGCAAGTCCGCGTTTGCGCATAAAGGCGGCGTGCACGTGAATGCAATGGTCAAAAATAAACGTACGTATGAGCATATCGACCCGTCTTTGGTCGGCAACGCCACGCGTTTTCTGGTTTCCGAGCTTTCGGGAAAATCGAATGTTCTCATCAAGGCGAAAGAATTGTCGCTGGATATGAACAATGAGTCGCCCGAAACGCGGAAAATTCTCGAGAAAGTGCGCGAGCTTGAAAATCAGGGATATCAATTTGAGGCCGCGGAAGCCTCCTTTGATCTTCTGATGCGGCGCATGATGGGCAAAGAGAAGAAGTTTTTCGATTTGCTCGACTGCCATGTCCACGATGAAATCATCGGCGACGGCCGTGTGAAAAGCCGCGCGGACCTGAAGCTGAGAGTGAAAGGTGAGGAAGTGCTCGTCGTCGCCGAGGGGGATGGTCCGGTGAATGCCCTCGACAAAGCCCTTCGCGAGGCGCTTATCGGAGCTTATCCGGTAATCGAGAAAATCCATCTGATCGATTTCAAAGTGCGCGTCATCAATGAGTCTGCCGGAACCGCCGCCAAGGTGCGTGTGTTCATCACGTTTCAGGACGAGAAAGACACCTGGACTACGGTGGGCGTTTCGGAAAACATCATAGAAGCCAGCTGGCAGGCGCTCGTTGAAGCGATTGAGTATAAGCTGCTGAAAGGCGAGAAAATTTAGCTGATAGCTGATAGCTGATAGCTAATGTGAAAATCGAACTCGATAAAACATACAATCCAAAAGAAGTTGAAACCAAGTGGTATGAAACGTGGGAGAAATCCGGCTATTTCAAGCCGGTAATTGATCCCGCGAAAAAACCGTTTGTCATCGTCATTCCTCCGCCCAATGTGACCGGAATTCTGCACATGGGACACGCGCTCAATAATACGATTCAGGACATTCTCATCCGCTGGCACCGCATGCGCCAGGAGCCCACGCTTTGGGTGCCGGGCACGGACCATGCCGGCATCGCCACGCAGAACGTGGTCGAGAAAAAACTCGCCAAGCAGGATAAAACCCGCCACGATTTCAGCCGCGAAGAATTTTTGAAAGAAGTCTGGAAGTGGAAAGAAGAGCATGGCTCCACGATTGTGCGCCAGCTGCGCCGTCTCGGTTCGTCCTGCGACTGGTCGCGCGAGCGGTTCACGATGGATCCCGTTTTATCGAAGGCTGTGCGCGAAGCGTTTGTGCGCCTTTACGAAAAAGGCCTGATTTATCAGGGCTACCGCATCATCAACTGGTGTCCGCGCTGCCACACCGCGCTTTCTGACGAAGAGGCGCCTCACAAAGACACCGAAGGCATGCTCTATTACATTAAATATCCGGTCAAAGGCAAAAAGGACGAGCATGTGACTGTCGCGACCACGCGCCCCGAGACAATGCTGGGCGATACCGCGGTGGCCGTGAATCCCAACGATGAGCGCTACAAAAATATCTGGAAAGAAAAAATCATTCTTCCGCTCGTGAACCGCGAAATGTCCGTGATTCAGGACGAATTCGTCGATCCGGATTTCGGATCCGGCATCGTGAAGGTCACGCCGGCGCATGATCCGAATGACTTTGAAATGGGTACACGCCATAAACTCGAATTTATCAACGTTCTGAATCCGGACGGAACCATCAATGAAAAAGGCGGCAAATACGCCGGCATGGACCGTTTCAAAGCCCGGAAACAAATCGTCGAAGACCTCGAAGCCCAGGATCTCCTCGTCAAAAAAGTGTCGCATCTTCACGCGGTGGGGCATTGCTACCGCTGCCACACGGTGATTGAACCGTATTATTCGAAGCAGTGGTTCGTAAAAATGAAGCCGCTTGCCGAAATGGCCGCGAAAGTGGTGCGCGAGGACAAAGTAAAATTCGTTCCCGACCGCTGGACGAAAGTATATCTGAACTGGATGGACAATATCCGTGACTGGTGCATTTCCCGCCAAATCTGGTGGGGACATCAAATTCCCGTCTGGTATTGCGAGAAGAAAGAATGTAAACCCGCCGTGTCGCGCGAAAACCTCACAAAATGTCCGGCCTGCGGATCAGCGAAGTTGAAGCAGGATGAAGACGTGCTCGACACGTGGTTTTCGTCGTGGCTGTGGCCGTTTTCTACGCTGGGTTGGCCGGAAAAAACTCCCGATCTCAAATATTTTTATCCGACTTCCGACCTCGTGACAGCATCCGAAATTATTTTCTTCTGGGTGGCGCGCATGATTATGGCCGGATGCGAATTCATGGGGCAGGAACCGTTCCACACCGTGAACATTCACGGTACGATCCGTACCGAAACCGGACAGAAAATGTCGAAATCCCTCGGAAATATCATTGATCCGCTCGACGTGATCGACCACGTGGGCGCCGACGCGCTTCGCTTCAGCTTGATGATGATTACCGGAGCAGGACAGGACGCGTTCCTGTCTCCCGAAAAATTCGAGATCGGCCGTAATTTCGCCAATAAAATCTGGAATGCCTGCCGTTTCGCGTTTATGAATCTGAAAACAGAATCGTTTGATAGTTTCGATATTACCACCGCGGAATTGAAGCAGCTGGATACGAAAGATCAATGGATTCTCTCGCGGCTTAATCAAACGATTGAGGAAACCGGCAGGGCGCTGGAATCCTACCGTTTCAACGATGCCTGCTCGGCGATTTATCATTTCTTCTGGCATGATTTCTGCGACTGGTACGTGGAACTGTCCAAGCCTAAATTTTCCGAAAAAGTATTTTTGCATGTGCTTGAGAAGAGTTTGCGTCTTCTTCATCCGCTGATGCCGTTTCAAACCGAGGAAATCTGGCAAAAAATCAAGCCGCTGACCAAAAAGGATCTTGGCAAAACGATTATGCTGGCCGCGTGGCCAGAGGTGCGCCGTGAGCATATTTTCACTGCCGCCGTCGAAAAAATGGAATTGCTTCAGGAAGCCGTTTTTATTCTCCGTAATTTCCGTGCGGAAAATGAAATTGATCCGAAAAAGGGAATTCACGTCGCGATTGATGGCGCTCCATTCAAAGATCTGGAATCAGAAATCAAATTGCTCACACGTACTGACGAAATCAGTTTTAAGCCCGATGTGAGGGGCTGGCTGAAGGTAGGTGTTGTGCTCGGCTCCGTTTTTTATGTCGACGCGAAGCATGATATCGACATTCCCAAGCGCCGCAAATCGGTTGAAGAAAGCGTGAAAAAACTGGAAGGTTATCTGAAAGCGCTTGATTCCAAACTGTCCAACGAAGATTTTAAAGCCCGCGCTCCGAAAGAAGTTTATGAGGGAGAAATGAAAAAACGCGATGAATCTCTCCAAAAGCTCATTCATTTCCGCGAAGAGCAAAAAGCGCTCGAGGCTTTGTCATAATCATGAAAGAGCGTCTCGCAAAATATTTAGCGCATGCCGGGCTTACCAGCCGCCGCAAGGCGGAGGACTGGATCCGCCTGGGCAGTATTTCCGTGAACGGAAAAATCGTGACGGAAGTCGCCACGCTTGTGGATCCGCAAGCGGACCGTATTGACGTCGAAGGCAAGCGCGTAAGGCCGGAAACGCTGAATTATGTGGCTTTCAACAAGCCAAAAGGCGTTATGTGCACGCTGGAGGATCCGCATTCCCGAAACACCCTTACGCAATGGCTTCCTCCGAAACTTGGGCGCATTTATCCCGTCGGCCGGCTCGATAAAGACTCCACGGGACTTCTTTTTCTCACTAATGACGGGGAAATGGCAAACCGGCTGATTCATCCGCGCTATAAAGTCGCGAAGATTTATCTTGTGGAAGTGAAGGGAGCGTTCCGGCCGGAGGACAAAGCAAAACTCGAGCGCGGCATTATGCTGGAAGAGGGAAAAACGCTTCCGTGTAAAGTCGAAATTATTGAAATCGGAAATAAATGTTCCAAATTAAAATTCGAACTTCGTGAAGGCAAAAAGCGCCAAATCCGCCGAATGCTTGAGAAAATCGGCTACGATGTGAAAATGCTTCACCGGATCTCCATCGGTCCTCTTGATTTGGGTTCGCTCCGCGAGGGGAAGTGGCGCGCACTTTCTCCGGCGGAGGTGAATCAGCTGAAAAAAATTACGGGATTGGGCCTGCAGGTTACGGTGAAAGAGAAATGAAAACTCCGAACCTGAATTTTAACCCTACGGTGATCCGTCGCCTGAAAACCGCTCTGAAAGAAGATATCGGGCCCGGCGATATTACGACACAACTGATCATTCCCCCCGGCACGGAAATTAAGGCAAAATTGATTGTGCGCGAGAATTGTGTTATTTCCGGATTAATCCTTCTTCCATTCATTTACCGCATCCTCGACCGGAAAGTAAAAGTAACGCTCTTGAAAAAAGAAGGCGGTTTGGCAAAAGCGGGTGAAGCCGTGGCGAAAATCGCCGGGCCCGCCCGCGCAATTTTGACCGGAGAACGCGTCGGCATTAATTTTATCGCGAGGCTATCCGGTATCGCCACCCTGACGCATGAATTCCTGAAACGTGTCAAGCCATACGGCGTGGACATTCTCGCGACGCGTAAAACCACGCCGCTTCTGCGTGATTTTGAAAAATATGCCGTCCAATGCGGCGGAGGAATGGCGCACCGTTACGGCCTCTATGATCAGTATCTGGTGAAAGACAATCACAAAGCAGTGATGCAGGGAATGGGCTATAAATTGAGCCGGCATTCCGCCGAGAGAATGCGCGAGAAGCGAGATCACAGCCTGCCATTTATCGTAGAGATAGATTCCGTGCGTGAAATTCCCTGGGCATTATCTTTCCGGGCCGACATGATTCTGCTCGATAATTTCTCCGTCTTCTCCTTGAGAAAAGCCGTCCGTTTTGTGCGAGAATTAACAAAGGCGAAAGGCCTTCCGAAGCCTTTACTGGAGGCCTCGGGCGGCATCACCTTGAAGAATGCGCGGGCCGTCGCTAAAACGGGCATTGACCGGATTTCGGTCGGTGCCATCACGCATTCGGTAAGGGCAATCGATTTCTCGATGGAGGTCAGTTCGTAGTAGCGACTTCAGTCGCTGTTTTTTTAGCGAATAAATTCGCTACTACGAACAATTTTTATGTTCCAACTCGTCTCACCCTTCAAGCCTGAAGGCGATCAGCCGCAGGCGATTGAAAAACTGGTTTTCGGTCTCAAGCAGGGCATGAAAGAGCAGGTTCTGCTCGGCGTCACGGGATCCGGAAAAACCTTCACGATGGCCAATATCATTCAGCAACTTGGCCGTCCGACTCTGGTCATCTCGCACAACAAAACGCTGGCCGCCCAGCTTTATTCCGAGCTGAAAGAATTTTTCCCGCATAACGCCGTCGAATACTTTGTTTCGTATTACGATTATTATCAGCCCGAAGCCTATATTCCTCACACCGATACCTACATCGAAAAAGACGCGTCAATCAACGACGATCTTGACCGCCTGCGCCTTGCCGCGACGAGTTCGCTCCTTTCCCGCCGTGACGTGATTATCGTAGCGTCGGTGTCCTGCATTTACGGTTTGGGTTCGCCGGAGGACTGGCAGGGACTGCTGGTTCAAATCGAAAAAGGTCAGATGATTGACCGCGATGACTTGATCCGCCAGCTCGTCGCGATTCAGTATGCGCGCTCCGACTCTGATTTTAAGCGCGGATCGCTTCGTGCCCGCGGCGATGTGATAGAAATTTTCCCGTCTTACCGCGAAAATCCGTACCGCGTTGAAATGGACGGCGACCGGGTGGTGAAAATCTCCTTGCTCGACAAAGTCAATTATACGCCCGTCGAAGATCTCGAAAAACTTGCTGTTTATCCGGCCAAGCATTTCGTGTCGACGTCCGAGCGGATTAAAGAGGCCGTCAAGTCGATTGAAACCGAGCTCGGCGAGCAGGTGAGAACGCTGGAGCTGGCCGGGAAAAAGCTGGAGGCCAAGCGCATTCACTCGCGCACGATGTATGATCTCGAAATGCTTCAGGAAGTAGGTTATTGCTCCGGCATTGAAAATTATTCGAGGCATCTTTCGGGACGTCTTCCCGGATCCAAGCCCTACACGCTGATCGACTATTTTCCGAAAGATTTTCTGACCATTATCGATGAGTCGCACGCGACCGTGCCGCAAGTGCGCGGAATGTATAACGGAGACCTGTCGCGCAAGAAGACGCTCGTTGAACACGGATTCCGGCTTCCGTCGGCGCTCGACAACCGTCCCCTCAATTTCGCGGAATTCGACCGCATGATCGGGCAGGTGATTTACGTGTCTGCGACGCCGGGTCCTTACGAAATGCAGCGGACGAACCAGGTCGTCGAGCAGATTATCCGCCCGACGGGACTGATGGATCCCGAAATCGAAGTGCGCCCGACGAAGGGCCAGATCGATGATTTGATGAATGAAATCAAAAAGCGCGCGGCCCAGCATGAGCGCGTGCTGGTGACGACGCTGACGAAAAGGATGTCTGAAGACCTCACGCGCTACTTGAAAGAAATGGGCGTGAACGTGCGCTATTTGCATTCCGAAATCGATGCGATTGAGCGTATGGAAATTTTGCGTGATCTTCGCATGCGCAAATTCGATTGCCTTGTGGGAATTAATCTGCTTCGTGAAGGTTTGGATTTACCGGAAGTGTCGCTCGTCGCGATTCTCGATGCGGACAAAGAAGGATTCCTGCGAAGCGATGTATCGCTGATTCAAACGTCCGGCCGCGCCGCGCGTAATGTGAACGGGAAAGTCATCATGTATGCCGACCAAATCACCGATTCCATGCGCATGGCCATAAACGAAACGGATCGCCGCCGGCGTATTCAGGCCGCTTACAATCAGGAACACAATGTGACTCCGACTTCGATCGTGAAAGCAATTCGCGACGGCATCGAATCCGTACGCCGCGCGGAGGATTATGTGAACGAAGTAGTCGGTGAAAGCAGGGAAGAGCACGAGATTAAATCGTATGTCGCCTACCTGAAAGAGCGCATGGAACGCGCCGCCCACGCCCTCGATTTCGAAAAAGCCGCCCGCTACCGGGACGAGCTCCGGAAAGTGGAGCAGGAATACGGCATCGAAGCCGTTCCCAAAGCCGCGCCCAACCTCAAGCCAAAGCCGAAAATCAAACCAAAAAAGTAAGTTGTCAATCGGGTGACATTCATGTACACTTATGAGTGACAGAGGAGGTGGGTTTATGAACTTTGTAACCGTACGGGATTTCCGGGCCAAGTCAGGTCAAATCTGGAAGAAGCTTTCCAGCGTGAATGAGATGGTGATCACTTTAAATGGAAAGCCGGTAGCCATTCTGACCGCCACTTCGGAGAATAAGCTGGAAGAAACATTAAAGGCCATACGGGCAGCGCGTGCCATTCAGGCGGTCGAGGCTATTCAGCAGAAATCAGTGGAGAGAGGCTATGACCGGACAACTCTTGAGGAGATTAATGAGGAAATCGCAGAAATCCGCAAAGGAGGCCGTAAAGGGAAATCGAAGTGAATATTGTTTTAGACACGAATGTCATTGTCTCCGGCTTTTTGAATCCCTGCGGAGCGCCTGGAAAGATTGTGCAGATGGTTTCTTCAGGGGTTCTTTCTCTTTGCTATGATGCCCGTATTATTTCGGAATATAAAAAAGTTCTGCATCGTTCAAAATTTGATTTCGATCCGGTTGAAGTCGTAGCTTTTCTTGAGCAGGTTCAGACAGATGGAAAGGTGATTGCCTCCGAGCCGTTGAAAGTCAGTTTGCCCGATCCTTATGATGAGTCTTTTCTTGAAGTTGCCATATCCGCAAATGTTCAATATTTGGTGACAGGGAACATCAAACATTTCCCTCTAAAATACCGCAAAGAAGTCCATACGGTTCTTCCTTCAGAGTTTTTGACGGTTTATCGCAGATCAAAACACGCTTAACATATTCATTTCATTCAAGATATGCTTTCAAGGGGCTTCTTATCTTGAAATAATGCCTCCATGTGGTAGATTTTAGGTCTTAACTAAATCCATGAGAAAACTCTTTAGTCTTATTACCCTCATTACATTTACGGCGAATACGCTTGCCTGGTCAGCGCCTTCGCCCGGATTGTCAGTTGGAGTAAGCCAGCCGCTTGAAATTGTCCACATTCAGGACGCGCACTCTAACTATGAGGCTCAAAAGAGTATCCGGGGCATTCTTAAAAATCTTCATGAACAGGAAGGCTTCAATTTCATCGCGCTTGAGGGCGCCTGGCAGCCGCTTTATCCCAAGGCCTATCACTTTTTTCCGGATGCCGGATCCAATCTGAAAACGGCGGATTTCCTCGCCCAAAAAGGTGAGATGTCAGGAGGGGAGATGTATGCGCTGGAATTATCACTTTCCCCCGCCTTCGCGCAGCAGAGGGAGAGGAGCGGGGGTGAGGGTGCGATTGTTTTCGAAGGCGTCGAAGACGAGCCTGTTTTCCGCGAAAACTATGAACTTTTCAAAAAAGGCCTTCTCGCTCAAGAAGAAGTAAAATCCTATTTCGAAAAAGTTTATTCTGATCTCGACCGCGAAAAATCCCGCGCTTATTCCCCTGAATTTCTGAAATTCGACCGTCAGACCCGAAAGCTCGCGGTGACGCCCGCGTTTCTCCGCGCTCTCGAAAAATCAGCCCGCGAAAAATTAAAACTTGAGTTAACTCATCCGCTCAATCAGCGCGAGTGGCCGTATCTTTGCCGCATGCTCCGCGTCATGAACGCTGCGCAGGGCCTTGATATGGAAGCGGTGAAAAAAGATGCGGAAAAGCTGGCTCGTAGTAGCGAATTTACTCGCTCCTTAATAGCGAATAAATTCGCTACGACAAACCCGCGTCAATTTTTCGAAAATTTATACGCCGAAAGTTTAGAGAAAAACATTTCTCTCGATGGCTGCAAAGCCCTCCGAAAATATTCTGAGCATTTGATTCTTCAAAGCGAACTGTCGGGACCGGAGTTGTTTGCCGAGATGAATAAGCTGATCGAACAGCTGGAAAACGTTTATGCCAAGTCTATCCGGGAGCAGGAATTGTTAAAGAGTTCGCGTGAAACCCGTTTGATGGAAAAGCTCATGACCTTTGAGGCGACGAGTGAAGATTGGGGAATTGTTCGTAGTAGCGACTTTAGTCGCTATGAAAATAATGAGCGAATAAATTCGCTACTACAAACTGTCCGTAGCTTCTATGCTCTCGCCGAGAGCCGCAATGCCATTCTGCTCAATAATACCCTCGCCAAAATGAAATCGCGCGGCGTCAAAAAAGCCGTGCTCATTACGGGCGGATTCCACGCTCAAGGCATCGAATCCTTAGCGCGGCAGAAAAATATTTCATACCGCGCAATTCAGCCGCAAATCCTCGAAGAATTCGGAAATCAAAAATATATCGACGCCGTTCTCGGTGAATCAAAAATCCCGAAACCTCTTGGAATGGTGAAAAATCCGTATGATCCTCAAGAGCAAGCTGAAATCATCCAAATCGCGATGGTGCATGCCGCCTCTCTCGGCGACGCGCGTTCCCGCGAATACCGCAGACGGGCAGGTGAAGGCGCGGACGCGGAGCAGTGGCTCAGGGCTCTGCGGGATGCTACCCGGACTCAAGGGTTCAATCTCACTTTGGAGGAAGCGGTGGATATGCGCGCCTATGCCGAAGCTTTGGAGGCGGAGGCACAAAAAGCTGGACGCCCGGTTGATGAAACCGTGCTCGACGCCTGGCCCATGCTCAATCGCAGAATTAGCGAAATCTACGACTGGCGGAACCGGAACGCGATCCGCGACGTAGGGGAAATCGCCGCGGTGGAAGGCTCGCCTTCTATTACATTTGCGCGAAATTCGAGGGCGGGATTCATCCGCTGGGGCGAGGGACAGGTCCTTCATCGATTCAACTCAAGACGGACGGGTGATAATCATCCTCTTTATTTCGGCAACGATCATGTTGTTTTGCCCGCTCCGGTTGGAACTAAGGCACTGGTTTACGATGACCGGGAGCGTGTGACCGTGCGCGATTTATCCGGAGAGCGTCCGCGCGAAATTGCGGAAATCGGACGAAGTGAACATTTGACGTGGTCAAATTCAGCGTTCAGCGCTGACGGAAGATTCGCGGCGGTTATCGATGACATGAGAACCCTAAAAATTATTGAACTTGAGACCGGAAAAGTCATCCATGAGATCAAGAACATAAGAGAAGATCGTCATTTGAATCAAATCAATGCGAATGGCAGCCGAGTGATCATGACTGACAAAGAAGGCGTGTATTTATTGAGTACAATCACTGGAGAAAACCTTTTGAATTTGCCCATCCATTCAAGATTTACCTCAGATGGGGAAAAGATTTTTAAAGCGGGGCCTTCGTTTCAAGTATGGAATGCCCTTGATGGAGCACTGGTTCGTTCTCTGAGATTGCCACGGGGTTCAGGTTATGGAATTTTAAATTCCTATGAGGGACTTGTCTTGATGAATTCCAGGGAAGGCGCTCTTCTTTGGGACATCGGAGCCGAAGGAGAAAGTCCGTATAAAATTTTAAGGCATGAATCGCCTGTCAATGTCACAATTTTCACTCCTAACGGAGAATTAGCATTGACCGGCACTCAAGATGGCTTCATTCATGTTTGGGACACCCGGACAGGTTCGGAAGTTTATCAATTCAATCCCCACGCAGGCAGCGTCCAGGCAATTTATATCAGTCCCGACGGAAGTTCGTTCATTGTCCGTGGCGAAGAAGGCCATCCCATCCGCCTCTTCCACATCGATCCGAAGCCGGAATTGCGCTCCCTGCACGGGCGGATTTACGGCGTGGCGCAGGCGCGCTCTCTCGGCCGTGCCAACCTGAAATTCCAGCCGCTCGGCGACAGCGAAACGCATCAGCTGGCCCACCGGATCAACCGCGTTTTGACGCGGAAAGAAAAAACCGGTTTCGTACAATCCCTGATTGATTCCTGGCGTGATCTTCGGGGAGAAAACACTTTAGAATTCGATTCAAATTACAAAGCAGAGGGAAAAAAATTTGGTTTTGAATTAAGTTTGACCCAGAAAGATGCCCCAACCCGGGTTGTGCGTATCGGCCCGCTGATTTTTATTACAGCCTCCCTTGATATTGAAAGAGACAAAGCTGCGCTCGGCAGTCTTTATTCCCGCCACGCCGGCAACATTCTTTTCACGCCGCGTTCCGTGGACGGAACAGCGAACAGGAAAATGCCTCTCAGCGCTTACACGCGCAGCACCATCGTCGCGATGCTGGCCAACGCGGAAAAATTTAATAATGCGGAAGTCGCCGATTTAGGCGCGGGCGACGGGATTCTTTCGCGTGTGGCGCTCCGGCTCGGCGCGAAGCGGGTAAACCTTGTGGAGCGGGAAAATGATTTTCTTGTTTCGGCTGAATATTTTTTGCGTTCAGACGGCTGGAAAGAAGAAAAATTCCATTTGATCGAAGCGGATCTCACCCGTCCCGATTTCGAATCAAGAGCCGCTCAGCTTGCGCTGAAAAAATCGGCAGATATTGTTCTGGCTAATATCGGTCCCTGGCTGGATTTTTACGGTAATGCCAATCATCACGTGTTGAATGACATTCCAAACTGGACCGCCATGAAACTGTTAATCAACGGCGGATATTTTCTGCCGGATATCGAACACTCGCGGTCGAATGAACCCACGTACACTCAAGGTATTTCTTTTCACCTCGAGATGGACTTCCTGCGCAAGTTCGGACTTCAAGTGCGTCCTGTTTATTTCGACATGGATCCCGGTGAATCAAAACAAGATCGAGTGGGTATTTTGATCGCTGAAAAAACAGCGCAGGCCTCCGTCTCAAATATTCCGCTTCCCGCACGATCTTTGACCGAGGGCGCCTCGCTCGGTGAAGACACCCGAAAAATCCGCTGGATTGACGAAGCGGCAGCCCAACATCTAGCCGACCGGATCCGAACCGACTTACACGGCGCTCATCAGGGCGTGTTCCGCGTTGGACCGCTCGTTTTCGTGAACATGGTCCGGCCGGAATTCAGCACGTACGCCACGCACATGCTGGAAGAGGATGTTCCAAAACTTTATCCGCTGTTTGAGGATGAGCTCAAGGAAAAGCTCGGAGCTCTTTATACGGAATATGAAAGAAATATTTTCCTCGTGAATCCGTCGCTCTTTATCCAAGCCGACACGGTGATGCCGCTCAGTCTTTACAGCCAAGGGACGATTGAGCAAATGCTGGCGAATGCGGACGCTTTCCGGGACGCGGTGGTCGTGGACTTGGGTTCGGGCGACGGGCTTTTGGCGCGGGTGGCGCTCCGGCTCGGAGCCCGGCAAGTTATCCTAGCGGAAATGGACGATCATTTTCAGCGTCTCGCAAAGATTTATCTGAATTGGGACGGGTGGTCCAGCGACAACTTTTTACCCTACGCCGGGAATTTCACGAGTTCCGAATTTGACCGGCTGATCCGGGAAAAGGATTTACACGATAAAATCACGGCGGCGCTCATTGATATCGGACCCTGGGGCGTATACAAAGACGCGAATCAAAAAGCGGTGGAAATCGCTTCCGCTCTACCGGGCGTTTCTTTGCTGATCAACGGCGGATATTATTACACGGACGGATTTGAAATTGGCGGCCGGCAAGACCATTCCCGACAGCTGGAATCGATGCGGAGATTTTTGCGGTCCGAAGGTTTTTCCGCCACCCAGCATGAATTTCAAACGACGGGAATTTTGGTGGGAACCCGGAATGGTGCCGGGGTCCAGGCAAATTCGCAGGGCGCGTCGCTGGGTGCGGCGGATGTGTACGGCGAGCTGGTGAATGTATGGGAATTTGAGGCTAAGGGGGGAGTGGAGGAGAAACTGGAGCGGACGGCAAATCAAATTGCGAAGGCAGGAGATGACGCGGTGGAAACCATGAGACAATTTAAGCAATATGCCGACAAAATTGGACTGAAGGTAAGAGAGCTTGAGGAAGGAGAGAGAAAAAGGCTTCTAACGGTAATCGGCAAAGTGAGTGTAAAAAATGGCGAAGTCTATGAGAGATTTCAGAAAGTGATTCAGGAAATCGAAAGCCGGTTTGTTGTCCAAGTAGAAAAATTAAAGCAGAATGAAAAAGTGCGAATCTTCACAGCCGCATGGGCGACAGGAAAGAATCTGGATATTTTTAAGAAATTAATCACCAAGATCGAAGAACTGTTTGGGATCAGGCAGGAGGATTTGGCGGGTCTGGAACGGGGAGAGAAAATCCGGTTGATCACGGCGGCGTATGAGGTATCCCTTTCCAAAGAGAAAGGGCTTGAGATATTTGAGAGGACGGTGAGGAAAATTGAGGAACTGTTTGGGATCAGGCAGGAGGATTTGGCGGGTCTGGAACGGGGAGAGAAAATCCGGTTGATCACGGCGGCGTATAACGTATCCCTTTCCAAAGAGAAAGGGCTTGAGATATTTGAGAGAGTGCTTGAAGAAAAGCGGCGGGAATATCTGGAAGGTGCGTGGAGTAATTTTTCAGGGGGCCTGAAAGTGACGCTCGTGATGGACGCGTATTTTGAGAAGCATGCTTACGGGCTGTGGAAGGATGAGTTGCAGGAAGAGGCATTGCCAGAACCAGTGACAGGCTCATCGCTTGGCGCTGCCGAAAAATTCGCGGGCGGGATTTATCCTTTTTGGATGTATAAGTTGGACGATTATGACGAAATTATCGCCGCGAAATTTCCCGAAGAGGAAGCCGCGCCCCAATCCTCCCAGTACGATGGATTCTCCGTTTCCATCAAAACGGCGGATTATTTCGATGAAAAGGCCGAACGGCGCCTGCGCGAAGACAACCGCCGCGCGGTCTCGATTGTGCTTGAGCCGTCAGACGGCCAGGACGAGATTCAGGTGATGGACCGGTTGATCCGGGTTCCTGTGCAGAAAGGCGGGGAAGCCAAGGCCATAGAGTCATTCCTGAGCGGGGAACATTACAGCCGCATTCTGCTTCCGCTCGCCCGGAAACTTTACGAAAAACCGGATGAGCCGGTGACTCAGGCGGCAGTTCACAGCCGTATCGCGGTCATGGCGTCTCCCGAGCTGCTCGCTCAAATTAATTCGATCCTTGTTCAAAAGCTCGAGGCGCCGTCATTCGACGAGCTTGCGAAGCAGAAAATTTCCCGCGAGAAGTTCAACCGCTACGCGCTTGAGCATGCCCAGCTCCTGGCGCTTGCCGAAGGACGCCTGGGCGACCCGCTCATTAAGCCGCTCAAGGACAATCTCGACCTCAACCGGACGACGGGACGCTTTTTCTTCAAGCAGGATTCTCTCGCCGACCGGATCGACGCGCTCGAGAATGTTTTAAAAATTTCCCGGGAAATTCTCGCCGCCGCGTAATGTCATTGCGAGCGAAGCGAAGTCCTCTACTAAAAATTTGGCGGATCCGCCAACGTATTGTGGCGGACAATCCCTTCAAAATGAGATTGCTTCGTCGCTACCGCTCCTCGCAATGACGGGCCGTTTTGTAAATATTTCGTGCTTGCGATCCCAGTTTATGATACTTTTTTATTGAGGGCGCGTTTTGCTCCCGAGCGAAAGAAAGGACACAAAAAAACAATGGACGAACAAACTTTCAAGGTGATCGACGATCAGAAATTGATTGCGATGGTTCGCGTCACGCAGCAGGAAGACACGGAGCGCGTGGTGCAGGCGGTGAAAAAAGGCGGCATCCGCATTATCGAAATTGCGGAGACGGTGCCGAACGCGTATAAAGCCATCGAGCTTTTTTCAAAAGACACGGATCTTCTTGTGGGCATCGGCAATGTACTGAACGGTGAAGACTGCCAGCGGGCGATTAATTCCGGCGCGAAGTTTGTTTCATGTCCGTTTACTTCCGACGACATTGTGAGTGTCGCGAAAAACAGCAATGTGCTCGTGATGCAGGGAGCGGCGACGCCTACGGAAGCGGTATTTGCCCAGCAGGATTTAGCGGCGGAATTTGTGCGTATTTTTCCGGCGGATCTTTGCGGCGGCCCGGTTTTTATCAAGCGCCTGCGCACCACTTTTCCGTTTTTGAAGCTGATTCCGCAGGGCGGGATTAATCTGGATAATGTGATCGAGTTTCTGAAAAGCGGGTCGGAGGCCGTTGCTTTGGGAAACACGCTGATCGAAAAAAGCTGGGTGCGCTCGCATGATTGGGACGCGATTACGGACCGCGCGAAGCAGTTTGTGGCAAAGGTGGATTCGCTGAAAGTAGCAAGATGAAAATAATTCAAAATGCAAAATGAAGAATGTAAAATTATAGAAGCGCGAAGCGCTTTTCGTAAGTTTTGCATTTTGAACTTTGAATTTTGAATTGAAAGAGGTGCCCCATGAAAACTCTATCGTTCGGTAGAGAAGCCTGCCAGGATCTGGAATGGGCCCTCAAACGGGAGTGGCTGGAAACCAACGGCCTTGGCGGATACTGTTCCTCCACCATTGTCGGCACCAATACCCGCCGTTATCACGGACTTTTAGTTGCGGCCACCCAGCCGCCTAAAGCCCGATATGTTCTCCTCTCAGGTTTTGAAGAATCCCTTTACGTCGATAATCAAAAATTCGAGCTTTCCTCGAACATTTATCCGGACATCGTCCATCCGAAAGGATATGTTTTCCTTGAAAGATTCCTGCAGTCTCCGTTCCCGACTTTTATCTACCAAATCGATGAGGTTACCGTCGAAAAAAGCGTTATCATGATTTACGGGGAAAACACCGTGGCCGTAAGTTACCGGCTGCTTACCGGCGAGGCCAACCGCATCCGCTTGGAGCTCCGGCCGAAAATAGCGTACCGCGATTTTCACAGTCTCGGCTATGAAAATAATGAAATCAATAAAACGCTCAGCGTGCAAAAGGGTGTGGCATCCCTTGCTCCATACCCGGGTCTTCCGCCGGTTTACTTTTATCACAATGCCGCAATCACGGATAAGTCGTCCTATTGGTACAAGCAGGTGGAATATCCGGAGGAAAAAGAAAGAGGTTTTGACAGTCAGGAAGATTTATTCAGTCCGTGCAGTTTTATATTTTCATTTGCGGGCGGCGAGGAAGCTTACTGTGTTGTTTCCACGCAGAGGAAAGAAAAAGCAGACATCGCAGAATTGAGATTCAGCGAGGAAAAACGCCGGTCAAGTCTGGAAGCGCCGCTTGAGATACAAAAAGAGGAAATTCAGACGCTTTGGCGTTCTTCATCCAATTTCATTGTGCGCGCTAAAGACGGTCTGAGGCGTGTGATTGCGGGGTATCATTGGTTTGAGGACTGGGGAAGGGATACGTTTGTTTCGCTGCCCGGACTTTCATTAATTACTCAGCGCTATGATGTCGCGAAAGATTTACTGCTGGCTTATGCCCGGTATGAAAGCCAGGGCATGATTCCGAACCGTTTTCCCGATCTGGAAATTGAGCCTGATTACCATTCGGTGGATGCCTCACTGTGGTATGTGAATGCCGTTTACGAATATTTCCTTGAGACCGAGGACAATGAAACCGTGATGAATGAGCTTTATCCGGTGCTGAAGAAAATCATGATGCGTTATAAAAACGGAACGCGTTTTGATATCCGCATGGACTCAGACGGCCTGCTTCTTGCCGGGAATCCGCACACGCATCTTACGTGGATGGATGCCTGTATCGGGGATGTTCCGGTGACGAGCCGTCACGGCAAGCCGGTTGAAGTCAACGCGCTCTGGTATAACGCCCTCAAAATCATGGAAACATTCGGCTCGCTTTTTAAAGATGAAAAAGAAGGAGGCGTGTTCCGGGATCTGGCATTTCAAACGAAGGAAAGTTTTAATGAGGCATTCTGGGATAAAAGAACGGAAAATCTGTATGATGTTGTGCGCCCGGATTTTAAGGATGAATCTGTGCGTCCCAATCAGATTTTTTCCATCAGCCTTCCGTTTCCGGTGCTGAACCCGGTCTATTGGAAGTCCGTGATCAAAAAAATTGATGATGAGCTGCTGACTCCCGCAGGTCTCAGATCGTTGTCCCCGAAATCGCCTGATTATTGCGGAGTATATTCCGGCGGTCCGATGGAGCGCGACCGTATTTATCATCAGGGTTGCGTTTGGCCGTGGCTCATCGGCCCGTATGTGCTGGCTTCGCTCAAACATTACGGACGCACAAAGACCGTGAAAATGCGGCTGATGAAAATTCTGGATTCTATGCTGACGCATCTTCAGGATGCGGGTATCGGTTATGTCTCAGAAATGTTTGACGGAGACGCTCCGCATCTTTCTCGCGGAGCCATTGCCCAAGCCTGGAGCGTCGCCGAAATTCTCAGGGCTTACATTGAGCTCGTCAGAGATGAGCTCAAAATAGATCAGGCCAGGGAATTCGTATTGCGGTAAGCTTGTAGTAGCGAATTTATTCGCTAAAAAAAGTGACTAAAGTCGCTACTACCAACGAGATGCAATTTTCTTATCCTAACTCCTTACAGGAATGCAATTTGACTTCATTTTACCCCATGCTATAATTCGGGTTTCCCTTCATCTCTATATAAGGAATAATCAAAAGGTACGTCTATGAAGATGCGTGGTGCCAACATATTAGTGGAATGCTTAAAGCGCGAAGGCGTGGAAACTATTTTCGGTTATCCCGGCGGCGCGATTCTTCCTGTTTTCGATGCTCTTTACGACGCCGATCTCAAACTGGTTTTGGTGCGTCATGAGCAGGGCGCGGCCCATATGGCCGATGCCGTGGGGCGTGTTACCGGCAAACCCGGTGTTTGCATGGCGACATCCGGTCCCGGCGCAACAAATTTGGTGACGGGCATAGCGACTGCCTTTATGGACTCTTCACCGATGGTGGCCATTACCGGACAGGTGAGATCTTATTTAATCGGCAATGACGCATTTCAGGAAGCCGACGTGGTGGGTATTACGCGTCCGATCACCAAACACAGTTATCTGGTTAAGGATGTGAATCAGCTGGCCCGTATTACGCGTGAAGCGTTTTACATTGCTCGCACCGGACGTCCCGGACCCGTGCTGATTGATCTTCCAATCGATATTGCGCAGACCGAAACAGAATTCGTGTATCCGGACAAAGTGGATATCCGCGGATACAAGCCGAAAACGATTCATACGCCCGAAAATATTGATCAGGCGCTGGAAATGATTCATAAAAGCAAAAAGCCCGTGCTGTATGTGGGTCATGGCGCGATTATTTCGAATGCCGGAAAAGCGCTGACCGCGTTTGCCCGCAAAGCCGGAATTCCTGTGACCACGACTCTGTTGGGTCTCGGCGCGTTTCCGGAAGATGACGCGCTATCGCTTAAAATGCTCGGCATGCACGGCACGTATTACGCCAATCATGCGGTGCAGAATTGTGATCTTCTGATTGCGGTGGGCGCGCGTTTTGATGATCGTGTGACCGGAAAAGTTTCTGATTTTGCTCCGAAGGCGAAAATTCTTCATTTCGATATCGATCCTTCTTCCGTGTCAAAAAACGTGAAGGCCGATTGCTATGTCATCGGCGAGGCGAAAGCGATTCTCGAGGCGCTCACGAAAAATGTGAAAAAACTGAATATCGGAAGCTGGCTTGAACAGCTCGGTGAATGGAAAGTGAAGCATCCGCTTCAGTACACGCAGGGCGAGAACGAAGGTTTGAAATCGCAATACGTGATCGAGGAAATTTCAAAACGCTGTGACCGCGGTACCGTAGTGACCACGGAAGTGGGACAGCATCAGATGTGGACGGCGCAGTTCTGGAATTTCACCGAACCGCGCACGAACATCACCAGCGGCGGACTCGGAACTATGGGATTCGGATTTCCGGCCGCGATCGGTTCCTGCTTTGCGCGTCCCGGTGAGGATGTGTGGTGCATTGCCGGCGACGGAAGTATTCAGATGAATATTCAGGAACTCGCGACGGCGGTGGATCATCAGCTTCCGGTGAAAGTGGCGATTCTTGATAACAGCTATCTGGGCATGGTGCGCCAGTGGCAGGAAATTTTTTACGATAAGCGGTATTCCTATTCTTATCTGCCGGGTCCGGATTATGTGAAGCTTGCGGAATCTTTCGGCGCGCTGGGTCTTAAGGCCGCGAAGAAAAGCGAAGTGGCCGACGTAATTAAAAAAGCGCAGGATTACAAAGGTCCCGTGATTCTCCATTTTGTGGTAAAAAAAGAAGACAATGTGTTTCCGATGGTGCCCGCAGGGCGTTCCAATTCGGAAATGATCGAAGGAATGGCGTAAGTTCGTAGTAGCGACTTTAGTCGCTTTTTCAGTAGCGATTGAAATCGCTGCTACAAACGCGAGGAGATTTTATGAGACATGTAATTTCAGTATTGGTTGAAAATCATTTCGGTGTTCTGGCTCATGTGTCGGGACTTTTTTCCGCGCGCGGATTCAACATCGACAGCCTGACGGTCGGTGAAACGGAAGATCCTTCCGTGTCCCGCATGACGATTGTCGCCAAAGGCGATGACCGGGTTCTCGATCAGATCATGAAACAGCTCGACCGTCTGGTCGACGTGATTAAAGTCATTGATTTGACCAAAGATGAAATGATTGCCCGCGAGCTCGTGCTGGTGAAAGTGGCTGCTCCGGCAAAAGTACGTTCCGATGTCATTCAAGTGGTGAACACATTCCGCGCGAAAATCGTGGATGTGAATCCGAAAAATCTTATTATCGAGATTACAGGCACCGAAAGCAAAATCGATGCGATGCTCGAACTGCTTCGTCCTTTCGGCATCCGCGAAGTAGTACGTACCGGACTTGTGGCGATGAGCCGTCAATCGGATGGATATAAAATTCCCGTGGCCCCTTACAGACAGTCTCCGGAAGCGGAAATCACGATTCCGGCTAATGGCAAGAAAAAAACGGCCAAAAGAAAAATAGTAAAGGCGAAGAAATAAAGAGTTCGTAGTAGCGACTTTAGTCGCTGTTTTTAGCGAATAAATTCGCTACTACGAACCAAATTGAAAGGGTTTATATCATGGCAAAGATTTATTATGACAAAGACGCTGATTTAAATTTACTTAAAGGAAAAAAAGTTGCCATTATCGGCTACGGCATTCAGGGCCGCGGACAAAGTTTGAATCTCCGCGACAGCGGCGTCGAAGTCATTGTCGGCCAGAGAAAGCCGGGAAAAGCTTATGACCAGGCCGTCGAAGACGGTTTTGAACCCGTGACCGCAAGCGAAGCGGCGGCCCAGGCGGATTTCATTCAAATTCTCACGCAGGATCATGTTCAGCAGGAAGTTTATGAAAAAGATGTTAAGCCGCATTTGAAAGCGGGTAAGGCGCTTGTTTTCTCGCACGGATTTAACATTCATTTCGGATTTATCAAGCCGCCGAAGGATGTCGACGTGTTTTTGGTTGCTCCGAAAGGCCCGGGCGCTTTGGTGCGTTCGCAGTATGTTGAAGGAAAAGGCGTACCGTGCTTGATCGCGATTCAGCAGGATGCCACCGGAAAAGCCAAACAGCTGGCTTTGGCGCATGCCAAGGCTATCGGCGGAACCCGCGCCGGCGTGATTGAAACCACATTCAAAGAAGAGACTGAAACCGATCTTTTCGGCGAACAGGTTGTGCTTTGCGGCGGCACGAGCGAGCTTATCCGTGCCGGATTCGAGACTCTCGTAGAGGCCGGCTACCAGCCCGAAATCGCGTATTTCGAATGTTTACATGAGTTGAAATTGATTACGGACGCGATTTTCGTGTCGGGAATCAAAGGGATGCACCGCCGCGTATCGGACACAGCGGAATATGGCGATTATTCCCGCGGACGCCGCATCATTACCGAAAACACGCGCAAAGAAATGAAAAAAATTCTTTCTGAAATTCAAACCGGAGCGTTTGCGAAGGAATGGATGGATGAAAACAAAAATAAACGTCCCAATTACACAAAAATGCGTGACCGGGACGACAATCATTTAATAGAAAAAGTCGGCGAAGAGCTGCGCAGAATGATGCCGTGGATTCAGGATTCCACGGGCGCTCAGAGCGCGCTTAGCGTCGGGAAAAAATAAAGGCGTGGATAGTGTATCGTGAATCGTGAATCGATCCACGATTCACCTTCACGATACACGACAATGAAAAAAAGAAAGATTTACATATTCGACACGACGTTAAGAGACGGTGAGCAATCTCCCGGAGCGTCGCTGACGCCGGTAGAAAAATTGGAAATTGCCAGACAGCTCGAGCGTTTGAATGTCGATGTTATCGAAGCCGGTTTCCCGGCCGCTTCTGACGGTGAAGTCGAAGCCATCCAGAAAATCTCCAAAAAGGTAAAAAAGCCGATCATCTGCGCGCTGGCCCGCATGGTCAAACGAGACATTGACGCGGCCCGTGAAGCGCTGAAATTCGCCAAGAAGAAGCGTCTGCACGTATTTCTCGCCACCAGCCAGATTCACCGCGAACACAAACTCAAGAAAAGCAAAGAAGAAATTTACGACATCGCGGTGCAGCATATCCGCTACGCGAAAAAATACTTCAAAGAAATCGAGTTTTCTCCGGAAGATGCGAGCCGTACGGAACGGGAATTCCTGTCGGAAGTCATCGCCAGAGCCATTGACGCAGGCGCAACGGCCGTCAATATTCCGGATACGGTCGGCTACACGATTCCTCAGGAATTTCATGAGCTGATTAAATTTCTGATTAAAAATAATCCGAAGCTCGGAAAGCAGGTGCGTCTGTCCGTCCACTGCCACAATGATTTGGGGCTGGCCGTGGCCAATTCGCTGGCCGCGATTCAGGCCGGAGCCAATCAGGTGGAATGCACCGTGAACGGAATCGGTGAGCGAGCCGGCAACGCGTCGATGGAAGAAATTGTGATGGCCCTCGACACGCGAAAAGATCTGATGGATTGTTACACCGAGATCAACACGAAAGAAATCACAAAGAGTTCGAGGCTGGTTTCCTATTTGACCGGCATGGTGGTTCAGCCGAATAAGGCGATTGTCGGGAAAAACGCGTTCAGCCACGAGTCCGGAATTCACCAGGACGGAGTGCTGAAAATGCGCCAGACTTACGAGATCATCGATCCCAAGAAAGTAGGGCTTTCCGGAAGCGAGCTGATTTTAGGTAAGCATTCCGGACGTCACGCTTTCAAGGAAAGACTGAAAAAATTGGGCATGGATCTTTCTCCCAAAGAAATCGAGCGCGCATTCGAAAAATTCAAATCACTCGCCGACAAAAAGAAATACGTGTTCGACCAGGACATCGAGCGTCTTGTCGAGGACGAAGTCACCGATGTTCCGCTGGCCTGGGAACTCGTCTATCTGGATATCCGCAGCACCACGGGTGAAGTGCCGAGGGCGCGCATCCGGCTCAAGCACAAAAATAAATTGTCCGAGTCGGAATCCGAGGGCGACGGTCCGATTGACGCCTGTTTCCGCGCGGTTGAGCGAATTACCGGCATCAAAGCCAAGCTGACGGATTACGCGATTAAATCCGTTACGAGCGGTGAAGATGCCCAGGGCGAGGTGAGCGTAAAAATTCTGGTCGGCAATAAAATGGTGAAGGGCCGCGGTTCGAGCACCGACATCATCGAAGCCAGCGTGAAAGCGTATCTCAACGCGATCAATAAAGTTTCGGCCAATCTGGATAAACCCATTCAAAAAACGCCGAACGTCTAGCATGTCTACAAGCAAGCGCATCACTCCGGCCAATTTCAAGCTGTATGGAGTTTTTGGTTTTCCGCTCAAGCATACTTTGTCTCCGGCCATGCATCAGGCCGCGCTCGAGAAATTGCGTGTACCGGGTTTTTATATGGCGCTTGAGCTGGCTCCGAAAAATTTCAAGAAATTGATGGTGCAGAGAAATCTTCTTCTCGACGGCTTCAATTTGACGGTGCCGCACAAACAAATCGTGATTCCATTTCTGGATTCCGTAAGCCGGGAAGCAAAATTGATCGGCGCAGTGAACACCGTGATCCGGAAAAACGGTCGATTGCTCGGCGAAAATACCGATGCTTATGGTTTTATGAAATTGCTCCGTGCAGAGCTGGGATGGAAATCAAAAGGGAAAACGGTTTTGATTCTGGGTGCCGGCGGTGCTTCGCGCGCGTGCATTTATGCATTGTGCGCTGACGGAGCAAAAGAAATTATCGTTTTGAACCGGACTGTAGCAAAAGCTCGGACACTTGTCAGCGTTTTCAAACGTCAATTCCCGAGAGTCCGTTTTCAGGCGCGAGCGCTTGTTTCTCGCGAAGTCCGGAATGCTTTACTTGAAGCGGGCTTGGTTGTGAATACGACCTCGGTGGGATTAAAACCTTCCGATAACCCTGTGGTCAAAAAAGGGGATTTCCCGCGGGCTAAGGGAAATCGCTTTGCCGTCGATCTTATTTATAATCCGCCTCAGACGCCCTTTTTACGTCTGGCCCGGTCCGCAGGCTGGAAAACGGCGAACGGTCTCGGCATGCTGCTTCATCAGGGCGCCCGGGCCTTTGAACTTTGGACGGGGAAAAAGGCGCCGGTTGAGGTCATGAAACGAGCGCTTGTAGTGGCGACTTCAGTTGCTAAAAAATAGCGAATAAATTCGCGACTACCAACAGGAAATAATACATGGACGTCATTCTGGATAATTTGTTTGAGCTGGGTGAGGCGAACCGGCCCATTTTTGCCGTATTTTTCTTTTTAATCGGAATTTGCATCGGTTCTTTTGCCAATGTGTGTATATACCGGCTGCCGGAAGAATTATCGGTCATTCATCCGCGGTCACATTGCCCGTCCTGCAAAAAGCAGATTCGCTGGTACGACAACATTCCGCTCGTAAGTTACATTCTTCTCGGGGGAAAATGCCGCGCGTGTAAATCGAAAATTTCACTCGGATATTTTGCGGTAGAGCTGATTTCAGGTTTAATCTTCGCGTTTTTGTTCGTTTACGCCGGACTGTCGGTTGAATTGATCTGGGGATTTTATTTTCTGACCAGTCTTCTGATTATTACGCTGGTCGATTTCAAAAAAATGATCATCCCGGATGAAATTACTCTTACGGGAATTTTCGTCGGCTGGTTTTTCGCTTTTGTCTTTCCCGAAATATTCAACGAGGTCAGCAATAAATCCGGGCTCGGAGAATCCGTGCTGGGAATGGTGACCGGCGGCGGCCTGATGTATCTTACAGCGTTTGTGGGCGATAAGATTTTCAAGAAAGAAAGCATGGGCGGGGGCGACATCAAGCTGATGGCCATGATCGGCGCATTTTTGGGTGTTCAGGGAGCGTTGATGACTTATTTTCTCGCGCCGTTTTTTGCGCTGCCGTTTGGACTGTATCAAAAACTGGCTAAAAAATCGGAAGTGGTTCCTTACGGCCCGTTCATTGCCATGGCGGCGGTATTTAACGTTTTCTTTGCAGATTGGCTTTTGGGTGTTATTTTAGGACTTTAAGAGGAAATCAAATGCTGAATTACATGACATCGGGTGAATCCCACGGAAAATACTTGCTCGCGATTCTGGAAGGCATGCCGAGCGGACTTGAGATTGACATGGAAGCCGTTAACCATCAATTATGGAGGCGTCAGCAGGGCTATGGCCGCGGCGGCCGCATGAAAATTGAGACGGACCAGGTGGAGCTCACTTCCGGGGTATATCAGGGAAAAACCACCGGCGCGCCGGTCGGGATTCTTTCCGTCAATAAAGATTTCAAATTGGATTCCATGCCTGAGCTCGAGCGTCCGCGGCCCGGGCATGCCGATTTGGTCGGATCGCTCAAATATAATGAAGGCATCCGTTCCATTTTAGAACGAGCCAGCGCCCGCGAAACTCTTTTGCGTGTCGCTATCGGAGGCATTGTCCGCCAGCTGCTCGGGGTCTTCGATATTAAAATCACCTCACAGGTGATTGAGCTGGGCGGCGTTAAAGTGGAAGACGCGTCCGGCCTCGCGTTCGATGAGATCGAGAAAAAGAAGAAAGACTCTCAGATGAACTGCGTTTCTCCCGCGGCCGAGAAAAAAATGATTCAGCTCATCGACGAAGCCCAGAAAGAAGGCGACACGCTGGGCGGTCGTTTCGAGATCCGTGTGAAAGGTGTTCCGCTGGGGCTGGGCGCCCACGTGACATATCATCAAAAGCTGGATGCGCGCATCGCCCGCGCGGTGATCAGCGTTCAGGCCATCAAAGAAGTCGGATTCGGATTGGCTGAGGAATTGGGCCATTTGCCGGGTTCCAAAAGCCATGACGAGATTTTCTACGAAAAAGGCCGCGGTTATTTCCGCAAAACCAACCGTTCGGGAGGGTTCGAGGGCGGCATGACCACGGGCGAGGAAATTATCGTGCGCGCCACGATGAAGCCGATTTCGACGCTCCGTAAGGCACTGCAGTCGGTCAACATGAAAACTCATGAGTCCGAAAAAGCAAGCTTTGAACGTTCCGATACCTGCGCGGTACCGGCGGCGAGCGTGATCTGCGAGGCGGCTGTGGCTTATGAGGTCGCGAACGCGTTTCTCGAAAAATTCGGCGGCGATTCCCTGTCTGAACTTCGAAGAAATTACGAAGGTTATTTGAAACAGATAAAATGAAATTACGGAATGTTTATCTGGTCGGAATGATGGGCTCGGGTAAAACCGAGACCGCCGAAGAATTGGCCAAACTTCTCGATATGAAAGCTGTCGACCTCGATGATCTTATCGTCGATGAAGAAGGTAAAACTATCAACGAGATTTTTGATCAAAAAGGCGAAGCTTACTTCCGGGAAGTGGAGTCCAAAGTTCTCTCCAGGATTTCCGTCAAAAAAAACCAGGTCATTGCTGCGGGAGGTGGGACGGTTCTAAGGGAATCCAACCGGAAAATCCTGCTTCAAACCGGAAAAGTTTTTTACCTGAAAACTTCTCTTGAGATTTTGTGGGAGCGCCTCAAAACCATGCAGGACAGGCCGTTGTTAAAGGCGCCCGATCCGAAAGTGGTGCTCGAGCGCATTTTTGAAGAGCGCCGTCCGTTTTATGAATCTTTCGAGAATCAGGTGATTACTGATTATAAATCCCCGCACGAAGTTGCGCGGGAAATCGCGGAAATATTGGAAGACTTATGAATATCATCAACGTGAAAATTGATTCCTGTCGTTATCCGATTTATGCCGGAAGCGGGACATTGAGGAAGATTCCGCAAATTTTCAGGAAGCTGAATGTCCGGAATCTGCTCGTCGTCAGCCAGGCGAAAATTATGAGGCTGCATGGCGCGCGTTTGAAAAAAATTCTGGCTAAAACTAAGGTCAATGTCAGCTTCTACAACATTCCCGAGGGTGAAATTGCAAAAAGCGAGCGTGAGCTTTTCCGGCTTTATGACGCGATGCTGAAAGCCCGTCTGGACCGTTCCAGCCATGTTTTGGCTCTCGGAGGCGGGGTGGTGGGTGATTTGACCGGTTATGCCGCTTCCACCTTCAAACGCGGAATCGGCCTGATTCACGTGCCGACAACCCTTTTGGCTCAGGTCGACAGTTCGATTGGCGGGAAAACTGCTATTAACCTTAAGGCAGGCAAGAACTTAGTAGGAACTTTTTATCATCCTAAGGCGATTATTGCCGATGCCGATTTTCTGAAAACCCTGCCTCAAAGCGACATTTCCGACTCGCTGGCAGAGGTGGTGAAATACGGAATGATGCAGGGCGAAAGGCTTTTCGGGTGGCTTGAGAAAAATATTTCGCGTGCGCTGAAAAAAGATATTGGTATTTTGGAAAAAATTGTTTTAGAATCAGCAAGAATCAAGGTTCGCGTTGTCGAGGCTGATCCTTACGAATCCCGGGGTTACCGGGACATTCTCAATTACGGACATACCTTCGGTCATGCTTTCGAGGCCGCGGCCGGATATCGCAAAAATCTCACGCACGGCAAGGCGATTGCCTGCGGGATGGTTGCTGCGGGCGATCTGGCCATGAGGCTCGGCATTATCGACGGAGAGTTGTTTGACCGGCAATACCGGTTGATCCAGAAGGCAGCGCTTCCGGTATCGCTTGAAGGGTTTGGTTTTACGCCCCGCGAAATTTTCCGCTATTTTCTGGTTGATAAAAAAACGAGAGACGGAAAAATCAAATTTATCCTGCCCCAACGGATTGGGAAATTGCTTGTGGTGAAAGGAATTCCATCGTCCCTTCTTGAAGAGACGCTCAGGCAAGTGGTTTAGTTGAGGAGTATTTCCCATGTCAAAAAAAATAAAATTTTTCATCGGTCTTTTGATCGGATTCGGTTTGGTGGAATTCGCTAAATTCTTTTCGACAAATTATCTCTGGGCTTATTTCTATAAATAACGCGCGTTAAACGGAGCGGCTGAGGGGTCTGCTCCGTCAATGGGAGTTTGGCGTGAACTCACTTGAAGCATTACTAATCCTCTCATCGGTTGAAGGCTGTGGCGTTCAGCAAATCAGAAAACTGCTCGGCCGTTTTTCCGCTCCCGAAAAAGTATTCGATTTTCAGGGCGCCGATGACCTTTCCCGTCAGGCAGAAATTCCCCCGCAGCTTGCCGCGCAAATTCTTGAGGCGCGTGAAAATATTTCTCCCGGAAAAATTATTGACGAATGCCGTCAAAAAGGCATATCCATTCGGCATGTTTTAGATTCCGAGTACCCGGCCAATCTTGCCCAAATATATGATCCCCCGATTATTCTCTACGTGAAAGGCTGCTTTATTCCTGAAGATAAAGCGGCGATCGGGATTGTCGGTTCCCGGCGGTCGACTTCTTACGGCATTCAGACGGCGATGCGCTTTTCGTCGGATCTGGCAGAAAAGGGAATCACCATTGTTTCGGGGCTCGCGCTCGGCATTGATAAAGCGGCCCATGAGGGCGCGCTCAGGGCAAAGGGAAGAACGGTTGCGGTGCTGGGCTGCGGCGTCGATGTGATTTATCCGAAAGAAAACCGGAAAGTTTACGAAGCCATTTGTGAGCATGGGGCGGTGATCAGCGAATTTCCTCCCGGCATTGAACCGCGTCCGTTTCATTTTCCGAAACGGAACCGAGTCATCGCGGGCCTCGCGCTTGGAATTCTTGTGGTGGAAGCCGGGGAAAAAAGCGGTTCCTTGATTACCGCACGGCTGGGGATGGACGAAGGCCGTGAAATTTATGCCGTGCCCGGAAGAATCGACAGCCCCTCTTCGGCCGGAACGCACCGGCTGATTCAATCCGGTGCCCGGCTGGTTACTTCACCGGCAGATATTCTGGAGGATTTGTATCCGGTGCTGAAAAGCGCCGTTTCTGCGGAGAAATCAACGGCTCACAAGATACAGCCCGAAGATGTTCCGGATGAGGAAGCGGAAATTCTTAGTTTGATCGGGGGCGATTCGCTTAGCCCTGAGCATTTGGCTGAAAAATCAGGCCTCGACGTGCTGAGGGTGCTTCAAATTCTTACGCAGCTTGAGCTCAAAGGTTGGGTGCGCCGCGAGTGGGGTGGTATGTTTGCGAAGCTTGAGGTATACTTCAAATAGCTGTAAAGACGGCGGTTACGTCTTATGGCCGATTTAAGTTTCATCAACGTCGGTCGATATTTCTGATGGTCTTCATATGCCGTATTGGCGTAGGGAAGTGTTCATCATCAGAAGATATGGAAAGGAGTCCATCATGGCTGATGTAGTCGGAGGAGGCGCAACGGGTCTTGTACTGGCCCCAAAAGGCAAACGGATTTTGTCGGACGTGATTGATCTGCTTATTATCCCCATCATCATCGGATTTGTGGCCGCGCTTGTTTTAATCGGCGCCACAGAATCGATCCGGAACACAATACTGATCATCATCAATGTGATCTGGATGATTTTCCGTGACGTGGTATTTTCACCCGGGAGAAAAATGGCGGGACTTAAGCTGGTCAGTCTTGTGACGGGCGGAAAAGTTTCGATTTCGCAGGCATTGATCAGAAATATTCTTCTGATCGTTCCGTTTGTTCTCGTTTTGGGTTATATCCTTGAGCTTTTTATGGTTGCGATCAAGGGTGAACGGCTTGAAGACGGCTGGGCAAAGGCACGCGTTGTAAACGCCTAAAACTCGAACCTTTAATAAATTTTCAAGGGACAAAGTATCTTATTTTGCCGTACAGAGTGGGGAAACGGCAAAGTAAGTATTTTGTCCCTTTTTTTGTGTTATCCTTTGGGATGAGGTGAATTTACGTGAGTACGAGACGCAATGGCAAACGTTCTCCTCAATCTTTGGAAAAAGCCATCCATACGATTCGCGAGGAACTCAAAAAAGAGGACAAAACTCTTCACGAGGGATTGGATTATATCAAGAAACATCTCGATAAGCTTTGGGAGCATGTTTCTGAAACGAATGAACGTCTCATTGATCTCGAGGTTCAATCCAATCTCATGACCCGGCTGATCACCACCATCTGCCTCGAACGGTTAAAGATGCAGGCGGATTCCCTTACCAAATTAATCCGCAGAATTGAGAAAGAAGCCATTGAGGATTCCCAGATCATGCATTTGGAGCATCTCTTCAGTCTGGAACATGATGAAGAGGGAAAACCTAAACATAAGCATAAACTGCCGCATCCCGAAGATCCTAAAAAAGGCCCAAGCCAGGAAAAAAAATCTGATCCAGAACCCCCTGAAATCTAATTTTCCCAAGGGGTTGTGTGAACGTCCTATAATAAGCGCTTTACAAAATTGAATCTTCTGATACACTACTTTCATTATTCCCCGATAGCCTTGCTTAATTAAAGGTTATCGGGGATTTGTTTTATAGGACACTCTCAAGAGTGACGATCTTATATGAATATTCGTATTAACGGTGAACTGCAACTTATAGAAGGCCCTAAAACACTGGATGAGCTTTTGTCGCATCTTCGGGTTAAAAAAGAGGCTGTAGTTTGTGAACTGAACCGTGCGGTAATAAGCAAAGTGAATTATTCCGAAACCATGCTTAACGATAATGACTCTCTCGAGATAGTTCATTTCGTGGGCGGCGGTTGATTCTAAAACCAGCGAGGAGGAAATCAGTTTGGCTAAAAAACTTGTGATCGTAGAAAGTCCTACCAAGGCAAAAACCATCAACAAGTATCTCGGCAAGGACTACGAAGTAGAAGCATCCATGGGGCATATCCGCGATCTTCCCAAAAGCAAGATGGGCGTCGATGTCGCCGACAATTACAAACCACATTACATCATCATTCAAAAAGCGAGAAAGACGGTAAAAAACCTGCTTGCCCGGGCCAAGGGCAAAGAAGGAATTTATCTTGCGCCCGATCCGGACCGGGAAGGCGAAGCTATATCTTGGCATTTGGCTCACATTTTTAAAGATGTTGGGGCAAAAGTGAAACGTGTGGTTTTCAACGAAATCACAAAAGAAGCCGTCAAAGAAGCTTTCAATCATCCGCGTGAAATCGATGAAAATTTAGTGAACGCCCAGCAGGCGCGCCGCATTATGGACCGCATTGTGGGTTATGAGCTGTCACCGCTTCTGTGGCGCAATGTCAGCAAGGGGTTGAGTGCCGGACGCGTGCAGTCGGTCGCGCTGCGTTTGATTGTTGAGCGTGAAAAAGAAATCCGTGATTTCAAGCCCGTGGAATACTGGTCGCTGAAAGCGCATCTTTCCTCTCAGCGTGAAGAGGAAAAAGAAACTGTTTTTACGGCGAAGCTCGACAAAATCGGCGAGGAAAAAGCCGAGCTGAAGAATGAATTGATTACCAACGAAGTCAAAGCCGCGATTGAGAAAGAAAATTTCCGCGTCGTTTCCGTAGACGAAAAACAGCGCAAGCGCAAAGCTCAGGCGCCGTTTACCACCAGCAAGCTTCAGCAGGAAGCCTACAATAAATTAAGATTTCCCGCCGCAAAAACCATGAGAATCGCCCAAAAACTTTACGAAGGTATCGAAATCGGAGAAGAAGCCGCGGTGGGTTTAATCACCTATATGCGTACCGATTCCGTGAATATTTCCGCTCAGGCGCAGAAAGAAGCAAAGGAATATATTCTCGATAAATACGGCGATAAGTTTTACCCCGAAACCCCGAACGTTTACAAATCCAAAAAAAGCGCGCAGGAAGCCCACGAAGCCATCCGGCCTTCCTCGGTGCTGCGTACTCCGGAAGACATGAAGCAGTTTCTCGATACGGATGAATTCAAGCTTTATGATCTCATCTGGAAACGCCTGGTTTCGTCGCAGATGGTAGAAGGATTGGATCTGGTGACTTCCGTGAGCATCGTTGCCGGAGAAAAGTATTTCTTCCGCGCTTCCGGGACCAAAAATCTTTTCCCGGGATTTCTGATTATTTATCAGAATAGTTCCAAGGATGAAGATGTGGAAGAAGAGCCTGAGGATAAAAACGGAAACGGAAAGAAAAACGAAAAGCAGGAAGCGGAGGATGAAAAAAATCAGGAGTTGCCGCAGCTCGTTAAAGACGAAATTCTGGATCTTCATGAATTGATCGGAACCCAGCATTTCACCAAACCGCCCGCGCGTTTCAATGACGCGAGTTTGGTAAAAACTCTCGAAGAGCGCGGAATCGGACGTCCGAGCACGTACGCGCCCACAATTTATACGCTTCTGACGCGCAGTTATGTCGAGCGGAAGGGCGGAGCGCTGATGCCGACCGAGCTCGGCGACATCGTGATCGATCTTCTCGTGAAACATTTCCCAAAAATTCTCGATTTCGATTTTACGGCGCTCATGGAAGAAGAGCTCGACAAAATCGAAGAAGGCGGCATCGATTGGGTCCAGGTGCTGAAAGATTTTCACATTCCCTTTGAAGAACAGCTGGCTGTGGCCAAGACGGAGATGAAAAGCGTGAAGCAGGAGCCGGTGATGACGCATCACATCTGCGAATCCTGCGGGAAACCGATGGTGATCCGTTGGGGCCGTTTCGGGCAATTTCTTGCCTGCTCCGGATTTCCGGAATGCAAATTTACCGCGTCTCTTCCGACCGATGTGAAATGTCCCGAAAAAGACTGCGGCGGATACCTGATCAAGCGCCGTTCCGGCAAAGGCAGAACATTTTACGGCTGCCAGAATTATCCGAGATGCACTTACACCACGAATAAACTTCCGAAAAAAGAGGAAGAAATCGGCGGTGAGGAGAAGCCGCCTGATGGCGAGGAGATGGAATCTTAGGATGGAAAGCCAAATCGCGCGTTTCCTGATTTATCTGCAGGCGGAAAAAAACGCTTCCGAGCATACGGTGAAAAATTATTCCATCGATCTCAAGCGTTTTTTCGGTTTTCTTAAAGAAGTGCCGCTCGAGAAAATTGATTATCTGGAAATCCGCCGTTATCTCGCCGATCTCAATGAAAAAGGATTTTCCAAAAGTTCCATCTCAAGAAAACTTGCCTGTCTCAGATCCTTTTTCAAATTTTTAGTCCGCGAAAATGTTTTAAAAGACAATCCTGCCGCGAGCATTTCAACTCCTAAAAAAGACAAAAAACTCCCGCTGTTCCTCGAGGAGAAGGAAGTGTTCAATCTTCTTGAGGCGCCGGCTTCCGGTTCAAAGCAGGAAAAGCGCGACAAGGCGATTCTTGAATTGCTGTACAGTTCCGGGCTTCGTGTGAGCGAACTGGTCGGGCTGAATATCGAGGATGTGGATTTCTTCGGTGAGGTGCTTCGTGTGCGCGGAAAAGGAAAGAAAGAGCGGCTGGTTCCCGCCGGATCGAAAGCGCTGAACGCCATCCGTGATTATATTTTGGTTCGCGGTGACGGGGGAACACAAAACAAGGGACCGGTTTTTTTGAACAAAGGCAAAACGCGTTTGACGGACCGCAGTGTACGCCGCATTGTTCTGAAATATGCGCGCCGTATTGCCTTGAATAAAAACATTTCACCGCACGTTCTGCGCCACACTTTTGCCACCCATTTGCTTGACAGAGGGGCGGACCTCAGAAGCGTGCAGGAACTTCTGGGTCATGAAAATCTTTCCACGACCCAGATTTATACCCATGTAACGACAAAGCGTTTGAAAGAGGCTTATGATGATGCGCATCCGCGAGCATAAAATTCTAACCCTGCTCTTTGATACCGCGATGTTCTTTTTCGGTATTTTTTCGCTCCCGCATTTTTGGATGAAATCCAAACAGGCGGCGGATCGGAAAAAATTTTTTTGTGAACGGCTGGGACGGCTTGAATACGCCCGTCCATCCGGGAAAAGATTGATATGGATTCACGCGGTGAGTGTCGGCGAAGTTGCTGCGGTTAAGAAATTTGTTGAAGGAATCCGGGCAAATTTTCCGGGTACCGAAGTTTTGGTTTCTACGGTAACCCCGACAGGGCAGGCAATGGCGGAGTCATTTCGCCCCTTTGGATGTAAACTGATCTATTTTCCTTTTGATATCAGTTTTATCGTCAGACATGTCCTCTGCCGAATTAATCCGGATTTGATATTGCTTGCTGAAACGGAAATCTGGCCTAATTTTATTCTTCAGGCTAAAGCGCTTGGAATTCCGGCGGGAATTATTAACGGGAGAATTTCCGCCAAATCGCTTTCCGGTTACCGGAAAGCAGCGTTCTTGATAAGGCCGGTTTTTGAATCTCTAGAGTTCCTTCTTGTCCAGACGGAAGAGGATAAGGAGCGGTATTGCCAGCTCGGAGTGGACTCATCAAAAGTGCATGTGCTCGGAAACATGAAATTTGACCAGACGGAAATCTCAGAAGAGGACTCGAGTATCAAAATAAAGCTGGGTTATGATAAAGAAGATCAAGTATTAATAGCCGGAAGCACGCATTCCGGAGAAGAGAAGTTAGTGTTTGAAGCCGTCAAAGTGCTTCGCCGGGAATTTCCTAATTTAAAAGTTCTGATCGCTCCCCGCCATCCTGAGCGGGCTGTTGAGGTGGCTGAGGAGGCCAGGAAGACCGGTTTTCAGCCAAAGTTTTATTCGTCCGCTGATGGAACGATTAGTGACAATCAGGCGCTGATTATCGACCAAATCGGAGTCCTTAAGAAAATTTATCCGGCATCAGACCTGGTCGTGATGGGAGGAAGTTTTATCCCGCACGGCGGGCAGAATCCGATTGAGCCGTCCGCCTGTGCGCGTCCGGTGCTGTCCGGTCCGTATATTTCAAATTTTCATGCCGTATACGATGTATTTGTGTCCGCGGGAAGCGCTTTAATTATTACCGAAGGCCAGCTGGTTCAGAAAACGCGCGAAATTCTCTCGGACGATTTGAAACGCAAAGAGATGGGACATCAAGGGCTTCAAGTTGTCCTAAAGCAGCGGGGAGCAACGGAACGTCATTTGAATTGGATCAAAAATTTAATAACGCAAGAGGATTTAATGCATGCGTGACCTTATTAAGAAAATTGCCGAAGAAGGAGCACAAAATTTCCCCGAGAAACTGTTAATTCCATTACTTGCGTCAGCAAGCTTTGGTTATCAGGCTGCTGTGTCCGTGCGTGAAAAGGCGTTCGATGCGGGATGGATTCATAAGAAGAAGCTGCCGGTTCCGGTGGTGAGTGTTGGGAACATTACCTGGGGAGGAACGGGAAAAACGCCGTTTGTAAAATTTCTGGCGCAAAAGCTCGAATTGATGGGTAAAAAAGTTATGATTTTGACGCGGGGCTACTCTCATGACGAAGTCCGTGAGCTCGAGCTGGGCTGTCCCAAGGCTGTGCTGGGTGTCGGAAAAAACCGGTATGAGGCCGCATTTCAAAAACTGTCGCGGGAATTACCCGACATTATACTTTTAGATGACGGATTTCAGCACCGCCAGTTATTCCGTGATCTGGATATTGTCCTTGTGAATGCCGCGCGTCCTTTCGGCAACGGCCATTTGATTCCGTGGGGAAGTTTGAGGGAGCCGTTTGCCTCGCTTGGCCGCGCTCATCTCATTGTGCTCACGCATGCGGACAAAATCGACGATCGCCGTAAATCGGAAATTCAAAATATGCTCCGTATTTATGCTCCCAACGCAAAAATTCTGGAAGCATCCCATCTTGCCGGGAAACTGTTTCGTGCCCGGGATCAACAGGAATTGAGCGAGGACTTTTTAAATGCGAGGGAGTTAATCAGCGTGTCCGGAATCGGATTTCCGGAATCGTTCAATTGGCTGATCCGGTCACAGGGCGGAATAATTAAAAAATCTTATGAATTTTCGGACCACTATTTTTTTAATTTCAAGGATCTCGAGGAAATACGCGGTCTAAAAGAAAAAGGTGTGGCTGCGGATATCGTAATAACAGAAAAAGATTATCTGCGTTCTCCGGAGCTTTTGACCGAAATGCTGGACCCTTTGGTTTTGCGAGTTCAAATAAAAATTGATTCAGGAGAACCCATTCTCGATGATCGACTTCATCGCTTATTGGCTGGTTAGAAGCATCGGCTTCATTTTGATCGTGCTGCCGATTGAAGCGGCGCTTGCGTTTGCGCGCGGACTCGGTTCATTATTGGCGCTCACGCAAATTCGCGCGGATCAGGCGTACGCGAATATCAAATCGGCGTTTCCGGGGCGTTTTTCCGGACCCGAAATCCGGAGCATCATCCGTTCCAATTACAGGAGCATGTGCCAGAATCTGGTGGAAATGTTCTGGTTTCCGAAAATGACGCGCGAGTTTGCCGAAAAACATGTCGTGATTCCGCGCGTGGACCGGTATTTCGAGTGCAAAAAAGCCGGCAAGGGAACAGCCCTTTTGACGGCGCATTTCGGCAATTGGGAATATTTGAATATTCGTACCTGTTTTCTCGGTATCCCGATTTTCGTGATCGTGCGCGATCAGAAACGTCCGCGGCTGAACGCGTTTTTAACGGGCTTGCGTGAATCGCACGGATCGAAGATGGTCAGAAAAGAAGGAGCGGAACTTCGCGAAGTGATCAAAGCGCTTAAAAATAATGAAATGGTGGGATTTCTCGGCGATCAGCAGGGCGGAAAGAGCGGTGTTCCGGTGCGCTTTTTTGGGCGCATCACGACATCGCCCGCCGGGCCGATTCAAATTCCGATGCGTACCGGTTCCAAGGTTCTGCCTGTTTTTATCGTGAGAGAGCACGGTCCGCATCATACGGTGCATGTGGAAGAAGAGATCGCGCTGGTTAATACCGGAAATGAGGAATCGGATTTACGGGTCAATATGCAGACTTATATAAATAAGCTGGAAGAATTTGTCACGAAGTACCCGCATCAATGGCATTGGCTTCACAAACGCTGGAAGCATAACTGGACGAAGCGCGTGGTGATTCTTTCCGACGGCAAAGCCGGGCATGTTGTGCAATCGAAAGCGGTATACAAACTTCTGGAGAAATTCAAGGATACGGATTCCCGGTATGAATTTCAGAGCAGGGTAATTGAGATCCGTTATAAGAACGAATTCGCGCGGCGCGCGTTTCCTGTTTTTGCATTTTTGATGATGCCGTTTATTCAGGGCCGTCTTCACTGGCTTAAAGCGTGGCTCACTCCGGAATCTTACGCGGCGTTTGAGCCTGCGGCGGCCGATATCGTGATCTCCTGCGGCGCGTCGCTTTTGCCGCTGAATTACATATTGAAGCGGGAATGCCTGGCGAAGAATGTTGTGATCATGAAGCCGTATTTTCCGTTTTCCCTTTTCCGTCCGGACATCGCTTTTGTTCCGGAGCATGACACGATGAAAGAATCCGAGCGGGTGGTGTTTACCCGTGTGGCGTTATCATTGATTGACCCGGAAGAACTTAAAATAGAGGGTAAGGCGTTGCGCCGTGAGTTGAATCTGGATCATCAAAAAGTTGTTTCGGTTTTTCTCGGCGGAAAAACGAAAAACTACGATTTTGAAACCAGACATTTCGACAAATTCATTAAAGAAATGTCGTATGTGATGGACAGAAACTCTTTTGAGCTTCTTGTCACTACGTCGCGCCGCACGAGAAGTGAATTTGAGGATAAGCTTAAGAAAAAATACGGAGAAAATAAAAGAGTCCCGCTGCTTGTGATCGCGAATGAAAGCAATCCCGCGGGAATTGTCCCGAAAATGATGGGAGCGTCGGAAGTGCTTGTGATCAGCGAAGACAGTGTTTCGATGATTTCCGAGGCGGTGGTGAGCGGTAAATCCGTAATTGTGCTGAGGCTTGCCAAAAACGGTTTGGCCCGGAAGCATTACCGTTTTCAGGAACGGCTTGCCGCGCAGGGGATTTTGCGTATCGCCACTCCGGATAATATTAGCGAAGTGCTGGAAGATGAATTGAATCACCGGAAAACCCGAATGGTTCTGGATGATTCGCAGAGAATACAGGGAAGGCTTAAGACGCTTTTGTGAAAATTCTACAAATTCTTCCTGAACTGAATCACGGCGGCGTAGAACGCGGAACCGTGGACTTGGCTTACGCGCTCAAGGCGATGGGGCATACGCCGTATGTGGTGTCAAACGGCGGGGTGCTCGTCGCCGAACTCGAGAAGGCCGGGATCCGCCATATGGCGCTTCCCGTGCACAAGAAATCTATTTCGTCGCTCTTTCTCATCGGAAAACTGGCGGATTTCCTGCGCCGCGAAAAAATTGATGTTGTTCACGCGAGATCGCGCATTCCTGCCTGGATCGCCTATTTTGCCGCGAAGAAGGCCGGCGTGGATTTCGTGACAACATGCCACGGTTATTATTCCACGCATTTGATTTCCCGCGTCATGGGCTGGGGTAAAAAAGTAATCGTGATTTCCCGCGCGATCGAAGAGCATATGCGGGAACATTTCGGTGTTTCGCGCGACCGGATGGAACTCGTTTACCGGGGCGTAAATCTGAAAGATTTTAACTACGATCCGGAAAAATATCATCAGCCCCGGAAGAAGTTTATCGTCGCAAACATCGGGCGCATCACGGCGCTCAAAGGTCATGAGGATTTTATCCGCGCGTTTCAGCTGGTGAGCCGGAAATATTCCGATGCCGAAGCCTGGATTGTGGGCGGGGCTTCCGGACTGAAGGGAGAAAAGCTTCTCGAGGATCTGAAGTCGCTGGTTGAAGAGCTTGGGCTTGAGAATATCGTAAAATTTGTGGGCCCCCGCAATGATATTCCTGAAATTCTGAAGCATTCGGATGTGCTGGTGCTTTCCACGGTGACTCCGGAAGGGTTCGGCCGAGTCGTTGTCGAAGCGGGAGCAACCGGAACTGCCGTAGTGGCCACACGGGTCGGGGGCGTGAGCGAAATTATCGATCATGAAGTGAATGGGTTATTAGTGCCTCCGAGAAATCCGGTTCGGCTTGCTGAGGCAATGGTTCGTCTCAAAGAAAACCGGAGCGAATGCATTCAATTTGCCCGGGCGCTCCGTAAAAAAGTGGAAACAGAGTTTACGCTTGAACAAATGGCCGAAAAAACAATCCGCGTTTATGAGGATATAAAAAAGAAGAAGAAAATTCTATTTTTCAAACTCGGTTCGCTTGGCGATTTAGTGCTCGCGGTTCCCAGCTTCCGGATGGTGAGAAACCATTTTCCCGACGCGCATATCAGTCTGCTGGTTGACGAACGCTGGATGAAAATTATCGAGGATTGCCCCTATCTGGATGAAATCATTCCGTTTCAGCGCGACCGTTTGTGGAGTTTGGGTTTGCGGTTTCCGGCAATGATTGAAGTGCTCAAGCGCAAGGAATTTGACATATCCATTGATTTTCAAAACACATCCAAAACACATTGGCTGGCTTTCTTGGCCAAAATTCCTGACCGCTTCGGCTATAAACGGGGAACGTGGGGGAGGATGTTAAACCGGGGCATTGACGGTTTTTCCAGGCAAATCCCCCCGCTCGAGCATCAGTTTCAGGTATTGAAACAATTGGGCCTTCAATCGTTGGATGACCGGCTTGAATTGTGGACGAAACCGGAGGAAGACGAGCGCATCAAAAGAATATTGGATCAGTCCTGGATCAGTGAAAAATCATTTCTTGTCGGGTTTGTTTTGGGGGCAAGCGCTAAATGGCCTACGAAGCGTTGGCCGGTAGAATCCTTTTTAGCGCTTGCGGATATCCTCCGCCGGAAATATCAGGCGCGCATTGTTCTGCTGGGGTCAGGTACCGACCGTTTTCTTGCCCGGGAGTTTCTAAAAGTGCAAAGGGACGGCGTCATTGATCTGGCCGGGAAAACATCTTTGGGAGAGATGGTGTCCGTCATGAAACATTTGCGGGTGGTTGTGACGCCCGATTCTGCGCCGCTTCATGTGGCAACCGCTGCCGGCACGTGTGCCGTAGCGCTTTTTGGCCCCACGCATCCCGGACGGCATCTTCCGCCGGGAGCGCGTGTAGACATGCATTGGAAAAAAATTGAGTGCGCGCCCTGTTACTCCGGAGAATGCAAAAATCCCGAAAAATTTTTGTGCATGAGGCAAATATCCGTAAATGAAGTGCTTGCTTCCATTGAAAAGCTAGTTTGTAGTGACGACTTTAGTCGTTTCAAAGCAGCGACCGAAGTCGCTACTACAAATAGAGAGGAAAATTTAGAGCTATTATGAAAGTATTACAGCTGACCACCCATTTGAATATCGGCGGAATCAGCACCTATGTCGTGAATCTCGCCCGCAAGCTGAAAGAGCATGGAGCGGAAGTTTTGGTCGCGACGTCCGGCGGTGTGCTTGAAAGCAGGATTGAAGCGGACGGTATCGAGTGGATTCATGTCCCGATTAAAACAAAGAATGAAGTTCATCCCAAAGTATTTTTCTCAGTGCTGAAACTCGTGGAAATCGTTCAGCGCGAGAAAATCGATATCATTCATGCGCATACCCGCGTGACGCAGGTCACGGCGGCGATTTTGCGGCGGCTTACCGGAGTTCCTTATGTGACCACCTGCCACGGCATTTATACGCGCCGGCTTTTCCGTAAACTTTTTCCATGCTGGGGCGCGCGCGTTACGGCTATCAGCGAACCGGTGCGTGAGAGTTTGGTGAATGATTTCAAAGTGGCGAAGAATCAGGCGCTTCTGATGCCGAACGGCATTGACTGCCTGGAATTTGACCGCGCCATTTCCAAAATGGACCGCGAGGCGCTTCGCCTGTTTTACGGACTGAACGGAAATGGAGTCGTGGTTGGAAGCATTGCCCGGATGGAAAAAGTGAAAGGACTTCAATATTTGATCGAATCCGTCCCCTATGTGGTTGAAAAACATCCGGAAACGAAATTTTTCATGGTGGGTGACGGTAAATACCGCGAAGAGCTGGCTGCGCTGGTGGACAAAATCGGCGTTCGGGCCAATGTTGTGCTTCATGAAGCCGTTGAAAATGTGATCATGCCTCTCGGACTGATGGATATTTTCGTGCATCCTCCGGTTTATGAAGAGGGATTCGGGCTGTGCATTCTCGAAGGCATGAGCGCCTCCAAGCCCGTGATTGCGACGAATGTCGGCGGCATTTACATGATGGTGAAAGAAAACGAAAACGGATATCTCGTTCCTCCGCATGACCCGAAGGCCTTGGCTGAGCGCATCAATGATCTGATTGAGAGTCCCGAAAAAAGAAAAGGCATGGGGATTAAAGGGCGTGATTTTGCCCAGGCAAACTTTTCGATCGATACGCTTACGAGTCGGATGATTGAAATGTATGACGAAGTAATTCGGATTACGAAAAAGAAGAAATGAGTTCAGAAAAAATTCTAGTTTTTACGAAAAACTGGTTCGGCGACGTGATCATGCAGACGCCTTGTTTCCGGATTTTGAAAGAGAATTTTCCTGGATCGAAATTGATCGCGGCAATGCCGGCACGTACCCAGTCCGTTGTGAAAAATAATCCGTTCGTGGACGGCGTGATTCCTTTTGATGAGAAAGACGCCGACCGGGGATTTATCGCCAAGCTGGGATTTTCGCAGCGGCTTAGGAAAGAAAAGTTTACTCGGGCCTATTTGCTTCACCGCTCGAAAACACGTGCGATGCTTTGCTGGATGGCCGGGATTCCTATCCGGGTTGGTTACGATGTGAAGGGGAGAAAAGCTTTTTTATCGAAGTCGGTTCGGGTGCCGGCTGAGCCGATGCATCAAACGGATTACGCCGTTCATCTATTGAAGGCGTCCGGGCTTCACGTGCCGGCAGAGTATTTTTCGGAGTTTTATTTTTCCGATCAGGACGCGATGCGTGCGGAAAAGTGGCTGGAAGAATTCTTTCCGGCCGGCACAAAAAAAGTGATTGCGCTGAATCCCGGAGCTAATTGGGAACCAAAACGCTGGCCTGCGGAATATTTCGCCCGGACGGCGGATTTACTGGCCGGTGACGATCCGGTCGGATTTATTATTACGGGGGCGGATAAAGATGGTCCGCTTGCCGAGAAAATTATTCGTTCCGTGCATAAAGCGAAACCGGTTTCGCTGTGCGGTAAAACCACAATGGGAGAGCTGGGTGCGTTGCTTTCGCATTGTGATTTGATGATTACGGCGGATTCCGGTCCCATGCATATCGCTTCAAGCGTTGGGACGCCGGTTTGCGCTTTATTTGGACCCACGGAATCATCCGATACGGGCCCGAGAGGAAAAAGTCCTTTGCTGATCATGGAAGAGCGTATGGACGGAAAAGCGGACCCGCAAGCTTTAATGCGGGCCATTACGCCGGAGAAAGTAGTGAAGGCGGTGAGGGAGCTTAATAGGGTTTAAAAGGAACTGTTCGCAGTAGCGACTTTAGCCGCTTCCGCCAAAGGCGATCCGCCTCCGGCGGAAAAAACAGCGAATGAATTCGCTACTACGAACGATTAATTTTATGATTGATAAAAACAAAATTTCAAAAATTCTCGTCGTCGGCTTAAGCAATGTCGGAGACTCGATTATTACGATTCCGGTGCTTTCGGTACTGCGCGCCGAATTTCCGGATGCCCGCATCGATTTGATTACCGGACGTGTTTCCATCGGGTTATTCCAAGGATCGGCCGACCTCGGAAAGTTTTTTGCCTATGACAAAAAGTGGGGATGGCTTCAGAAATGGGTGTGGGTAAAAGAAATCGCGAAAGAAAAATATGATTTGGCGGTGGATTTGCGCCATACGCTGATTCCGGTGCTGATCGGCGCAAAATACCGGACGCGGCTAATCCGCCTCAAAAGTAGCGAAAATGTTTCTGCCCGCGACAAACATTTAAATCTTCTGGTTCAACTCGGCTTAAACATTCAAAATCTCCGTCCAATCCGGCTTTTTGGGGATGCTGAAAAACAGAAATTGGCTCAGAAATTGGCCCAAAAAGGATTTCGTGCCGGAGATGCCTATGTGGTGATTGCGCCGGGTGCGAACAGTTCCACCAAGCAATGGCCTCTTGAAAATTTTGAGTCCATCGCCCGCTTTTCATCGGCTGAATTGAATAAAAAAGTGGTTTTTGCCGGGAGTCCGGCTGAAAAAGACATGGCTCAGGCAGTCGATGTTTGGGCCAAAACTTCAGGCATTCCGGTATTTAATCTGATCGGAGAAACATCGCTCCGGGAACTCGCGGCGCTTGTCGGCGGGGCTCATGCGGTTGTCGCCAACGATTCCGCAGTCATGCAGCTGGCTTCAGAGCTGAACGTGCCGACCACCGCCATTTTTGGTCCGACGAATGAAAAAAAATACGCAAAACAAAACAGCCGTACGGAAGTCATCCGTTTGAATCTGGAATGTGCGCCGTGCGAATCCGCGCAATGCCGGATCGAGCGCCGGAAATGCCTGGACGATTTGACGCCGGAACTGGTGAAACAAGCAATTTTAAAATTAACGGGAAATTCGGTGTATGAACAAACCCATTGATTTGCAGGATATCGACAGAATTCTGGTCACTCGCGTTGACCGTATCGGAGATGTGGTGCTTTCCACGCCGGTGCTGGAAGCGCTGCGTTCGCGTTTTCCGTTCGCGCATATCGCGATGATGATTTCGCCCGCGACGCGCGATCTGGTGGAAGGCAATCCGAATATCGATGAAGTGATTGTTTATGACAAGACGGGACGGCAGAAGTCCTGGAAGGGAACGTGGAGATTCTCGAAGAAGCTCAAAGAAAAAGATTTCGATATTGTGATTCATCTGCATCCGACGAACCGGGTGAACTGGGTGTCTTTTCTGGCAGGAATTCCCGTGCGGCTTGGGTATCGTTGGAAAAATTACCGCTTGCTGACGCATGTTGTTCCTTACTTGAAGCACGAAGGATTGAAGCACGAAGCTCAGTACAATTTTGATTTGCTGAAACGTCTCGGCATCGATGCCCCTTCGGAAATCAGAACACATGTGCCTTTGTCCGAAGAGATTTATGAAAGTTTGATCGATATTAAAAAAGAGGCGGGACTTGAGTCAGATTCATTTATCACGATTAATCCGGGATCGAGCTGTCCGTCGAAGATGTGGCCGGCCAGCCGTTTTGCGGAGCTGGCTGACCGGATTACCGAAAAGTTCGGCATCCCGGTAGTTTTTATCGGCGGGGACAAAGAAAAAAGCCTGGCCGCTCAAATGATGAAATGGATGAAAACCAAGCCGGTAGATTTGACGGGGAAATTAAGCCTGAGTCAAACGGCGTGGCTTCTGAAACAGGCGGATCTGTTGGTTTCGAACGATTCCGGTCCGGTGCATATTGCTAATGCTGTCGGAACTCCGGCAATCTCGATTTTTGGAAGAAAGCAGCCGGGCCTCAGTCCGCGCCGCTGGGGACCGGTCGGAAAAGATTCTACCGTGATTCATAAAGATGTTGGCTGTACCGTGTGCGCGGCGCATGAGTGTGAATATTCGTTTTTGTGTCTGGACGCCATTTCCATTGAGGAGGTTCTTCAAGCCGTTGGGAAATATGAAGCGTGTTTTAATCGTTAATCCGTTCGGATTGGGAGACTGCCTGTTTCTTTCCCCGGTGTTCCGCGCCCTGAAGGAGCAGGGGAAAGTTGAGAAAACTGTTCTGCTTGTCGGTTCAAGAACCGAGGAGCTTTTCAAACATCATCCGTTTGTCGATGAGGTGATTCCGATTGACCGGGACTGGCTGCGTTCACAAAATCCGTGGAAAAAATTTCAGCACCTCCGCGAATTAACGGGACGTTTGAAGCGTGAAAAGTTTGATGCGTTGATTGATGTTTCGATGTCCCGTGAATATGCGTTTTTGGCTCAATTTTTTCTCGGCATTCCGAAACGTGTGGGATTCGATTATCACCGGCGGGGTATTTTTCTCACCGACCGTCTCGCGATTCCTGAGGGTTACCGCTGGAAGCACGTCATGGAATATTATCGGGATTTGCTGGGGCCGCTCGGTATTGAGCCTAAAACCCGGAAGCCGGAAATATTCTTGAGCGCTCATGAGATTCGCGAGGCGGCAGAGCTTTTGGCCGGCCGCGGCGTTAAATCATCGGAGCCATTTGCCGTTCTTGTTCCGGGCGGCGGCGAATCGTGGGGGCGTGACGCGCGTTTCAAGCGCTGGCCGGCGGAACATTTTGCCGGATTGATCCGGAAATTGGAAAAAGAGCTTCCGTCCCGTCACGTTGTGATTTTGGGAAGCCTCGGCGAAAGGCCGCTGGGCGAGACTTTGACCGCAAATCTTCCCGGATTTGAAGTGGTCAATTGGATGGGCGAGAGAACCTTGCGGGAGTCCCTGTCGGTGTTGAGTCTTGCCGCCTGTGTGTTCACGAATGACGGCGGACTTTGCCACGCCGCCCGCGCACTGGAGCGTCCGACCGCCGCAATTTTCGGGCCGGTGGATCCCGGGGTGTATGGGCCGTATCCGGTTTCGGAGAATAATATTGTGATGCACAGGAAAGATTTACCTTGCCAGCCGTGCTACCGGAGTTTCCGTTATAACTCGGGCTGTCAAACCATTGAATGTTTAAATGAGTTTAGTCCCGAACAGGCGGCGCAAAAAATTATGGAATCGGGATGGCTGGCACAAATCAATTCAGCGGTACAGAAAGGAAATTAATTTTGTGACAAAATATTTGAGAGTTTTTGCGATCGGATTTTTAATGCTGGCATTTACAGGCTGTTCGCTCCGTCCGGGAGTTTATACAAAAAATTCCGTGGTAAATTCCCGGGACATGGAACTGCCGGATGAACCGGCGGCCGAAGTGAAGCAGGAATCCCCGCTTCAGACAACACCCCTGCCGGCGGTAGAAAAAAAGGCGGAAGAGCCCGTTGTTCCTTCCGAGGATGTCCTTTTACCGGGCCTCAAAAAACTTCCGGTGGGGGAGCGCCTTACCTTCAGCATCCGCTGGATGGGACTTGAGGCGGGAAAAACAACCGTAACGATCAAAGATATCGTGAAAATCAACGGCCGCGACTGCTATCACATCGAAGCGTTTTCCCGCACCACTTACATTCTTGACGTGCTTTTCCGTATCCGGGATTATCACGACAGTTTTGTGGATGTCGAAGAGTTTTATTCGCACCGTTTCTTGAAAAAAGCGGCAGAAGGCGAGCATACGTATGATGAAACGAATGATTTCGACTACGCGCAGAATAAGGCGTTTTATGTGAATAAAAAGAAAAATCACACAAAGGTCACCGATTTGCCGGGAAAAGTTCAGGATATTGTTTCGGTGAGTTACTTTTTCCGTACGCGTGATGTGAACATTGGTGATGCCGTTAAGCTGACCCTGCATTCGGATGAGAAAAACTATGACATTACCATCAATGTGCTCAACAAAGATAAGTTCAAAGATGATGCTGGGAAAGATATTCCGATGTTTGTGATCGAACCCAAGGCCAAAAGGGGCACAAAAGAATACAAAAAGGGCCGCGCTAAAATCTGGGTTACGGACGATGATGTGCGTCTTCCGCTCTTTGCGGAGCTCCAGGTGATTTATGCCGGAAAGCTGAATGTGGTGCTGATTTCCAAGGAAAATATATTCGATTCAAAGCCGGCTGCCGGCAACCCGGCGCAAGATTTGGTGCGTGCTTAAAAAGGGCTTTTTTAGTATAATGGTGAGTTTTTAGAATAAGGCCAAAAAGGGACTTATATGCCATCTGTCATCAAGGAAAGCCAGTTTGTTCTGGATAAAACGACCCGGGCGAGATTCCGTCAGATTGTGAACCGTTTCTCCAAGGCGCGCATTCTCGTCATAGGGGATTTTATTCTGGATGAGTTCATCTGGGGGGATGTGAACCGCATTTCGCCCGAAGCGCCGGTTCCGGTAGTGAATGTCCGGGAGCAATCATTTATGCCCGGCGGAACTCTGAACGTGGCCAATAATATCAAGAGCATGGGCGGGATCGTGCTTCCTTGCGGTGTGCTCGGCCGGGACCTTCCGGGGCGCATGCTGGTGAAAGCCATGCGGAAACAGGGTATTGATACCGGAGGAGTTATTTACGATAAGTCGCGGCCTACTACCATTAAAACCCGGATCATTGCTCATTCCCAGCAGGTTGTCCGGTATGACCGTGAAAGCGTCCAATCGCTCAACAAAAAAGATATCGAAAAAATCGTCGATTTCGCCGCGAAAAAAATGAAAGACACCGATGTCATTATCATTGAAGATTATGGCAAAGGCGTGATCACCGAAGAATTGCTTAAAAGCATTATTCAGCTTGCCCGCCGGGAGAAAAAACAAATCGTTGTGGATCCCAAAGAAAAACATTTTTCATATTACCGCGGGGTGACGGCCATCACGCCGAATCATCATGAGGCTTACGGGGCTGTCCGGAACGGCGAAGATAAGAAACTTACGCTTGAACAAGTCGGCGAAAAACTGCTTGATAAACTCGAATGTGACGGCGTGCTTGTGACGCTCGGCAAAGACGGCATGGCGCTGTTTGAGAAAAATGGCGACATCACACGCATCAATACCGCGGCCCGTGAAGTTTACGACGTGGCCGGTGCGGGGGACACGGTGATTTCCGTGTTTGCTCTGGTGCTTGCGACGGGGGCGAGTATGAAAGATGCCGCGAAAATTTCAAATCTCGCGGCGGGTATCGTGGTCGGAAAAGTCGGCGTTGCGGTATGCACTCCGGAAGAGCTGCAAAACGCTTTTGAGAATGTGAGGGGCCGTTCGTGAACGTGTTAGGCGTGATCCCGGCCCGGCTTGAATCCACGCGGCTTCCGAGAAAACTTCTCCGTGATTTATGCGGCAAGCCCCTCGTTCAGCATGTTTATGAGAACGTGAAAGAATCAAAACTGCTGAATGACGTTGTGGTGGCCTGTGATGATCAGTTACTTGTGGATGCCGTAAAAGGTTTTGGCGGAAAAGCAGTACTTACTTCCACCGCGCATCAAAGCGGAACCCAGAGAATCCAGGAAGTGGCACAGAAAATGCCGGCAGATATTTACGTGAACATTCAGGGTGATGAGCCGCTGATGCCGGCCGACAATGTGGATTCGCTGATCCGCGCCTTTGCTGAGAGAAAAGAATACTTGGTGGGGACTTTGGCGCTTGCCAGAAGCGGGAGAGAAGAATATCTCAACAAAAATGTTGTCAAAGTAGCTGTTAGTCAGACTGGCCAGGCGCTTTATTTTTCCCGCTCCCCGATTCCCTGCTACCGCGACGGTGGCGAGATAAATTTTTGGAAGCATCTCGGGATTTACGCATACCGTTCGGAATTCTGGAAGCTTTACGGGGCGATGAAGCCTTCGGCGCTGGAACAGGCTGAAAAACTGGAGCAGCTCAAATTTTTGGAGAACGGCGTATCAATGCTGGTGATCGAAGCGCGGCATGATTCTATCGGGGTGGATACGCAGGAAGATTTGGACGTAGTAGCGAATTTATTCGCTAATAAAAAAACAGCGACTAAAGTCGCTACTACAAACTAGAAAGGGAGCGACAATGCCTAAATACATCTTTATCACGGGAGGTGTAGTCAGCTCGCTCGGCAAAGGAATTGCCGCGGCGTCCATCGGGAAAATGCTCGAAGCCCAGGGTTTCAAAGTCGCCATGCAGAAACTGGATCCGTATATCAATGTGGATCCGGGAACCATGAACCCGTATCAGCACGGCGAAGTGTATGTGACCCAGGACGGCGCTGAAACCGATCTGGACCTCGGCCATTACGAGCGTTTCACGAGCGGAAATATTTCGAAAATCAACAATGTCACTACCGGTCAGATTTATTTTTCCGTGATACAAAAAGAGCGCCGCGGGGACTATCTCGGAAAAACCGTTCAGGTTATTCCGCATATCACCAATGAAATCAAGGAGCGGATCAAAGCGGTGGCCCAGGCCAAGCGCGTTGATATTGTCATTTCCGAAGTCGGCGGTACCGTCGGTGACATCGAATCGCTTCCGTTTCTGGAGGCTATCCGTCAATTCCGCCACGATGTCGGAAAAGACAATGTGCTCTACATTCACCTGACGCTGGTTCCTTTTATCCGCGCGGCCGGTGAGCTGAAAACAAAGCCCACTCAGCATAGCGTCGGAACGCTCCGGGAAATCGGTATTCAGCCGGACATGCTTCTCTGCCGCACCGAAAAAAGAATTCCGAAGGAAGTAAAAGAAAAAATCGCGCTGTTCTGCAATGTCGAATCCAACGCCGTGATTGAGGCGCGCGACGTCAGGAGCATTTACGAAGTCCCGCTTGTGTTCAAAGAGCAGAAAATGGATAAAGTCATTTGCGATCTTCTGCATCTGGAACACAATCCCTGCGATTTAAGCGCCTGGAAAAAGGAAGTGGTGGACCCGATGATTCGTCCGAAATATCAGGTGAAGGTGGCCGTGGTCGGTAAATACATGGAGCTTCAGGACGCTTATAAATCTATTTTCGAAGCGCTGCGTCACGGGGGAATCGCCAACAACGCACGCGTGATAATCAAAAAAGTGAATGCGGAAAATTTAACCGACAAGCGTGTACTGGACGCTCTAAAAGACGTGGACGGAATTCTGGTTCCGGGTGGATTCGGCGACCGCGGCATTGAAGGAAAAATCAAATCCATCACTTATGCCCGTGAAAATAAAGTGCCGTTTTTCGGCATTTGTCTCGGCATGCAATGCGCTTCGATTGAATTCGCGCGTAATGTGCTCGATATGAAAAGCGCCAATTCCACGGAGTTCAATAAAAAGACTCAATACCCCGTGATCAGCCTTCTGGAAGAGCAGGAAAATGTGAAAAATTTGGGCGGAACCATGCGGCTTGGCGCTTATCCCTGTGAAGTGAAAAAGGGAACGAAGGCTTATGACGCTTACGAATCCGAGAAAGTGATGGAGCGTCACCGTCACCGTTATGAGTTCAACAACAAATACCGCGAAGATTTCCAGAAGGCCGGCATTGTTTTCTCGGGAAATTATGCAAGCGGAAATCTGGTAGAAATTCTCGAGCTAAAAGAGCATCCCTGGTTTGTGGCGGGACAATTTCATCCGGAGTTTCAATCCAAGCCGGACCAGGCGCATCCGCTGTTCCGCGAATTCATCAAGCATGCGCTGGAGAACCGAAAAAAATTGGGACGTCCGATCGCTGCCGAGCCGATTCATGAAGGCGACGGCAGCAGCAGCGAAGACTCCGGCGGTTCCGTAAAAGAAGTAATGGAAAAAGAGGAAAACGCTCCGGAACAAAAACTCCGTGAGGAGGAATTTTTTGATGCAGATCAAAAACCCATCATGTGCTAAGAAAGTAAAACTTGACGGAACGAAAATTGTTTTTGGAAACGGCTCGCCGTTCGTTCTGATCGCCGGTCCCTGTGTTATCGAAGGCGAGGCGTTTGCCCTGCGTCATGCCGAGAAAATCTCTAAAATCGCGCGCGATCTGAAAATCCCTTACGTGTTCAAAGCCAGTTATGACAAGGCGAACCGTTCGTCCGCCGATTCTTTCCGCGGCCCGGGTTTACGCGAAGGGCTTGAGATTCTCGCAAAAGTGAAAAAAGAGGTCGGTGTTCCGGTTCTTTCCGACATTCATTGCCGCGAAGAAGTGAGCGAGGCGGCCGACGTGCTCGACATTCTCCAAATTCCCGCGTTTCTTTGCCGTCAAACCGATTTGATTGTGGAAGCCGCGAAAACAGGAAAGGCTGTAAACGTCAAGAAAGGGCAGTTCATGGCGCCGTGGGATATGAAGAATGCGGTGAAAAAAATTTCCGCGGCAGGCAATGAAAAAATTCTTTTGACCGAACGGGGCATTTCCTTCGGATACAATAATTTAGTCAGCGATTTCCGTTCCATTCCGGTAATGCGCGGATTCGGCTATCCGGTGATTTTCGATTCCACCCATTCGGTTCAGCTTCCGGGCGGGCTCGGCAACGCGTCCGGCGGACAGCGGGAATTTATCCCGACCTTGGCCAAATGCGCCGTTGTCTCAGGAGCCGACGGTCTTTTCTTTGAAGTTCACGAATCTCCCGAAAAAGCTTTGTCAGACGGACCGAACGCGGTGCCGCTGAAACATTTAAAAGAATTGCTGAAATTACTGAAAGACTTGAAAGGCTGTCTGTAGCATGCCGAAAAATTCAATCGCGCTCGCGAAAAACGTGCTTGAAATCGAAGCACGCGCAATTGACGGGCTGAAACGCAGTCTCAATAAGAATTTTGAGAGCGCCGTGCGTTTGCTTTTGGCTTGCGAAGGCCGCGTGGTGGTGACCGGAATGGGTAAGCCCGGTTTCATCGGCCGGAAAATTTCAGCCACGCTTTCCTCCACCGGGACTCCGAGCGTATTCATGCATCCTGCGGAAGCGATTCACGGCGACTTGGGACTTTTGAAGCGGGAAGACGTGGTGCTCGCGATTTCCAATAGCGGTGAAACGGAAGAAATCACAAAACTGCTTTCGACGATCAAAAAAATCGGGTCTAAGCTCATTGCCATGGCGGGAAATCCGAAATCCACATTGGCTCGCCACGCCGACATTTTGCTGAGCATTGAAATCAAAAAGGAAGCTTGTCCGTTGAATCTTGCGCCGACAGCTTCCACGACTGCCGCGCTGGCAATGGGCGACGCGTTGGCACTTGCCGTGCTCGACCGCCGCGGTTTCAAGCCGGAAAATTTCGCGTTTCTGCATCCGGGAGGAAGCCTGGGGAAGAAATTGTTACGCGTCAAGGACGTCATGCGCAAAGGCAAAGATCACGCGGTAGTGACTGAAAAAACGAATGTGCAGAACGCCTTAATCGCGATTACGCGCTCACGCACGGGATGCTGTACCGTAATCGACAAAAAAGGCAGGCTCGTCGGAATTTTCACCGACGGGGATTTGCGCCGTCGGCTTGAAAGGGATGGAAAAAATTTGCTGGTAACCCCGATTGCCCAAGTAGCTACGAAAAAACCATTATCAATTGTTGAGAACAAATTAGCCGCAGAAGCGCTTCAGATTTTGAGAGACCGGAAAATAGACGAGCTCCCGGTGGTGAGCGAGCAGGGCCGTGTTGTAGGGCTTTTGGATGTTCAGGACCTGCTCAAGGCAGGACTGGTTTGAAAAATAAGCCACACCGTTATTGGCTTTATCTGGCGGCAGTATCCGCCATCTTTTTAATCCGGCTCTTACCGCGCCGGTTTGCGCTGTTGCTTGCGGCGGCCTTTGGTTCCTTGTCTTTTGATTTAGTCAGCCGTCAAAGAGAAAAAGCTCTTTCACATTTACGGTTCGCGTACGGAGGCGAAAAAAGTGAAGAAGAAATCCGGAAAATCGCGCGCGCCTGTTTCGTGAATTGCGCCAAATCAGCGGCCGACTGGGTGCTCTATCCGAGATTCAACCGAAACAATTGGAATTCCGTCGTGCGGCGCGACGGAATTTTTGAACGGGTGGATCAGATTCTCGCCAAAGGCAAGGGCATCATCATGCTCACCGGGCATTTCGGTAATTGGGAAATGCTGGCCTCGACGTTTACGACTTTTGGCTATCCGGGCGCGGTGGTTGGCCGGAAAATTTATTATGAACCTTTTAACCGCTTAATCGTCAATACCCGGCTTTCTAAGGGAGTAAAGACCTTTTACCGGGATGAGTCGCCCCGGGATATGCTGAAGGCGATAAAAGCCAATCAGATTCTGGGCATAGTTGCCGATCAAGATGTGGACAGTATTGAAGGGATTTTCGTACCTTTTTTCGGCCATTTGGCCTATACACCGGCCGCGCCGGCCAAGTTGAGTATCGCAACCGGAGCGCCGATTGTGCCCGCATTCACTGTCCGTGAAGCGGATGATAATTACCGGATTTACATGGAAGAGCCGATTTTTCCGGATCCGTCTGCCGAAAGAGAAGAGGAAGTTCTTAGAATTACGCGGCTTTGGAATGCGCAAATTGAAAAATATGTGAGGCGGTATCCGCAACAATGGGTTTGGATGCATCGCCGCTGGAAGACAAGACCGCCGGAAGAAAAACAAAGCGGCGAAAAAGAGTTTTCGGCCCAATCCGGGCAAGAAAGGAAGTAATTTAAATGATAAAACGTTTTATTTTTTTCAGTTTGGTGGTGGTTCTCGTATATGTGGGATCTGTCATGTTCAAGCTTTATGAAGCGGCTAAGAATCCGGCAAGTCCGGCCGCGGTTCAGACGGAGAAAAAAGAGGAACCCAGCCATAAGGTTTACAGTTTCAGCTTTTCGAAATACAAAACCAACGGAACAAAAGAACTGGTCATCGACGGCGACTCCGCGGACATTTTTTCAAGAACCGTGGTGCTCTCGAACGTGATTGCAAAAGCGTACGCGGATGAACAGCCCGTGACCGTAACGGCTGACAACGGCACGTTCGACAAGGGTTCGGGAAAAGTTCATTTACGAGATAATGTGGTGGCGACTACCGAAAACGGAGCCAAAATGATCACCGAATCGCTCGATATTTTTCCGACTCAGAAAACAATAGAAACCGATGCCACCGCCATTGTCAAAAAAGACAATCTGAATATCAAAGGCGACGGAGCATTCGGCGATTCGCAGATGAAAAATGTGAAGTTCAAAAAGAACGTCACCGTGGTGGTTCAAAGCGAAAACAACGGGAAGAAAATTCCGACGACGATCACTTGCGATGGGCCGCTCGATATTGACTATGACAAGAACATTGCGAAATTTACCCAAAATGTCATGGCTGAAGATGAGCGCGGGCGTTTGACCGCCGATGAAATGGAAGTGTTCTACAACAAGGCGACGAAAAAAGTCGCTAAAATCATCGCCACCGGCAATGTTGTCATCCGCAATCCTGACGGCAATGAAACCTACAGCGACAACGTCGTTTATATGGCCGAAGAGGGCCGCATTATTCTGGGCGGGGACACCGAAGCGCTTTATTTGCCGAAGGAAGGCCAGGGAGCGAACCTTCAGGGATTTGATCAAATTGCCAATATAGGAAAAACTCAGCAGAAAGAGGAATTCTAATGAATCTTCTCGAAACGAAGAATCTCGTTAAATCCTATAAAGGCCGCCTGGTAGTGGATCATGTCTCTATCCATGTCGGACCGGGAGAAATCGTGGGTCTTCTGGGGCCGAACGGAGCGGGAAAAACGACTTCATTTTATATGACCGTTGGGGTCATTAAGCCGGAGCAGGGAGAAATCTTTTTCCGTGGGGAGAATATTACGAATCTTCCTATGTACAAACGCGCCCGGCTTGGAATCGGCTATCTCGCGCAGGAGCCTTCAATTTTCCGGAAACTTACAGTCGGAGAAAATATTATGGCGATTCTTGAAACTCTGGACATTCCTCGCAAAGAGCGCGAAAACCGTCTCAAGCATTTGCTGGAAGAACTTGATATCGCTCATTTGGCGAAGAATAAAGCCTATACGCTTTCGGGCGGAGAGCGCCGCAGGCTTGAAATTACACGCGCGCTGGTTACTAACCCTTCGTTGATTTTGCTCGACGAGCCGTTCAGCGGCGTGGATCCTATTGCCGTGTTTGAAGTTCAAAAAATACTCTCGCGCCTAAAGGCCCAGAAATTGAGCATTCTGCTGACGGACCACAGCGTGCGTGAAACGCTGGCGATTACCGACCGTTCCTATATTATGGCGGAAGGAAAAATATTGACACATGGATCTTCCCATTACCTGGCCACAGACAAAAAGGCCCGGGAAATTTATCTGGGAGAAAAATTCGTACTTGCATAGAGGAGGAATCAACTTGAAAGTTTCGATTACAGGTAAGCATCTTGATGTTCGCGGCGGGATGAAATCCTATATTAATGAACGTCTTGAGAAACTGAGGCGTTTTTTCGAGGCGGTAGACACGGCCCATGTGGTTCTCAAAACAGAAAAATATTTAAATACGGCAGAAATTTCCCTGAATGGAAAAAAACTCCATTTATATGCGGAAGGATCCAGCGAAGAGAACCTTTATGTCGCCATTGACCGTGCGGTAGACCGTATTGAAATCCAGATTAAAAAGCAGACGGAGAAAATCAAAGGACATAGCGTACGTAAGAGCCGTTTAAAAGGTAAAATTTCGGAAACTTCCGCCGAACTGCTCGTGACTCCCATTGAAAGAGAGTCTTTTGACCCCAAGCCTAAAACAGAAGATGAAGCCAAACTGGAGCTCGATTCTGAAGAAAGAAATTTTCTTGTGTTTAAAAATGCCCGTACCAAGCAAATTAATGTCATCTATGACAAGAAAAACGGGCGGTATGGTTTAATCGAACCTTAATTGATATATTAAAGGAGAGGCAGACGAAACATGAAGATCACAGATTTTTTAGATCCGCGCGCGATTACACTCAAACTTGAATCTACGGATAAGGAAGGTGTGCTTCATGAATTGGTCAATCAGCTGGCTCAGGTGAAAGACCTCGGCGATAAAAAAGCCGTCGTGAAATCACTCATTGACCGTGAAAATCTCGGATCCACCGGGATCGGTCAAGGCATTGCTATTCCGCACGGAAAAACAGATAAGGTTAAGGAACTCAGTGCCTGCCTCGGAATCAGCCAAAAAGGCGTTAATTTCGATTCACTCGACGGAGAGCCCGTTTATATTTTCTTTTTGCTGGTTGCGCCGAAAGATTCCGCAGGCCCGCATTTGAAAGCACTTGCACGCGTTTCCCGCCTTTTAAGAGACAGCTATTTCTGCCAGCTCCTGCGCAATGCCAAATCAGAAAAGGAAGTCTATCAGCTGATTACAAGTGAAGAAGACAAGAAACCCTAATCCTCTAGATCAAATAATTCATCCCGTAAAGGATAATCACAACAGTTTTATGGCATCACTTCCGGTAAAAGAACTTTATGATTCGCTTAGGGACAGCCTCAAGCTGAAGCTGGTTACTCCCGAGATTCCCTTAACGGGAAAAATTAAATCGATTGAGATACACCGACCGGGCCTGGCATTTGCGGGCTACTATGATTATTTTGCTTATGATTCCGTTCAAATTCTCGGAACCACGGAAGTTCATTTTTTGAAGAAACAAACCGAGGCGAAGCGGGACGCTGCATTCAAAAAGTTTTTCGGCTATAAAATTCCGTGCATTGTTATCGCAAAAAATCAGGCGGTGCCGCATAGTTTTATTCAGTCCGCGCAAAAAGCGCGGATTCCCGTGTTCCGTTCGCCGCTCAGGACCACGACGCTGATCGGAAGAATCACGATTTTCATCGAGGACGCGCTTGCGTCTAAAACCACGGTTCATGGAACGCTGCTTGACGTTTACGGCGTGGGAACTCTGCTTATGGGAAAAAGCGGCGTCGGTAAATCGGAAACCGCGCTTGAATTGGTTCAGAGGGGACAGAGGCTTGTGGCGGACGATATCGTTGAAATCAAACACACGGCCGGCGATGTGCTGATGGGTTATTCCAGCAAAGTCATCCGCCATCATATGGAAATCCGCGGTTTGGGCATTATCGACATGATGTCGCTGTTTGGCGTCGGCGCTGTGAGAAATCAGAAGAGGATTTTGATGTGTGTCACCCTCGACAAGTGGAATCCGGAAGTGGAATATGACCGCGCCGGGCTCGTTGAAAGCACGAAGGAGTTTTTAGGTATTTCATTGCCGCATATCGTGATTCCGGTGATTCCGGGAAGAAATATTCCGGTTTTAGTCGAGGTCGCCGCTTTGAATCAGCGTCTTAAGCGAATGGGTATCCACACGGCAAAGCGGTTTAATGAAGATTTGATCCGCCAAATGGCGGAGAGGGACAGGGCAGATTGAAATGCTAAGCACTAAACTCGAAATGCGAAACAAACAACAAATATCAAGTGACAAAAAAACAAAAGTTTATGACCTGGAAGATAGAACGTTTAATTTTGCGAGAAGAATTCGAGCATGGATTGATAAGCTTCCCAAAACGATGTCAAATGTTGAGGATAGCAAACAATTGATCAGGTCGTCTGGTTCCGTCGGTGCCAATTATATTGAAGCCAATGATTCTTTGAGTAAGAAAGATTTTATCATGAGGGTTAAAATTTCCAGAAAAGAAGCTAAAGAAAGTAAATATTGGCTCCAATTATTACAAGTAAATGGAAGTGTCCAAGAAGAGAATGAGCAAAAGAGTTTGATTCAAGAATCTACAGAAATTATGAATATTTTGGGTGCGATATTGCGTAATTCAAAGTAAGGTTTTTGGGTTTTGTATTTTGTAGTTTGTTTCGAATTTCGAATTTAGTGCTTTGTTTTAAGGAGAAAAAAGTGAGTTTCTTTAAATGGTTTGTTCCGGGAATGGGCGTAAAGCGTTGGATCTTTTTGTGCACGCTCGGTTTGTCTCTTTTGATCCTGATTTCTCTGGTCGCCGTGAGGCATTTTTCGCAGAATAGTCTGGTGTTGGCTTCTATTGCGACGGCCGTACTCATATTGGGAGTGTTTTTGGTCGCAATTTCGATCAAAAATATGCTCCGCACTTTCGTGCGTGCGCTGATGCCGAAAGAAAAACAGGAAGATTTGGTGGATATCGTGTATCAGAACCGGATCGAGCGGGCGCTTGAGCGCGCGCCCCGTGTTGTTGCGATCGGCGGCGGGACGGGATTGAGCGCTTTGCTTGAAGGGTTAAAGCTGTTTACACGTAATATTACCGCGATTGTTACGGTGACCGATACCGGCGGAAGTTCGGGACGCCTTCGTAAAGAACTTGATATTCTGCCGCCGGGCGATATCCGAAACTGTCTTGTTGCGCTCGCTGACCAGGCGCCGTTAATGGGCGAGTTGTTCCAATATCGTTTCGAAGACGGCACCGGGCTCAAAGGCCACAGTTTCGGAAATTTATTCATCACCGCACTTTCGAAAGTAACGGGCGATTTTGGCCGGGCGGTGAAAGAATCCAGCAAAGTGCTGGCGATTCGAGGACGCGTAGTTCCTTCCTGTCTTGAAAACGTGGCGCTAGTGGCTGATTTTGAGGACGGAACGCGCGAAGAAGGTGAAACCAATATTACGTCAAAGAAAAAGAAAATCCGTTCTCTCCGTCTCAAACCGGCCGGCTGCAACGCGACCGAAGAAGCGCTCGACGCAATCGATAATGCCGACATCATTATTCTCGGTCCCGGAAGCCTGTATACGAGCGTGCTGCCGAATGTGCTGATCCCGGACATTCAGAAGCGAATCCTTGAATCCAGTGCGCTTAAAGTTTACGTCATGAACATGATGACCCAGCCGGGAGAAACCGAAAATTTTACCGCGTCTGATCACGTGCGTGTTTTGATCGAACATACTTCGCCGCGCCTGATCGACTGCTGTGTGATCAATACGGGCGATGTTCCGGATTCGTTGATCCGCCTTTATGAGGCTGAAGGTGCTTCAAAAGTCATTCTGGATCTTGAGCGGATTATTGAAATGGGTTATCAGGTAATTACGGGTGATGTGACGCAGCTTGAGGGTCAAGTCCGCCATGCACCGCAAAAATTGGCCGGGCTAATTTTTGAAAAATTTGATGAATACCGGGAAGAGGAAGAGCGCAGGAACAAAAATGAAAAGCAAGCTGCCCGAGTCTCCTAAGGACGATTCTGTGGAAAAAAGACTCACCATTAAAAACAAGCTGGGGCTTCATGCCCGCCCGGCAGCTCTTTTTGTCCAGACCACGAGTAAATATAATTGTGATATCTTTGTCCGCAAGGGCAAGCAGAAGGTGAACGGTAAATCCATCATGGGTCTCATGATGCTTGCCGCGGGCCAGGGAACAACGCTTACGGTTGAGGCGAACGGCCCGGATGCGCGGCGGGCGGTTCAAGACGTTGAAAAGCTGATCAACGATAATTTTGGGGAATAAATTATGCGTACCATAAAAGGAATTGGGGTATCTCCCGGTGTAGTCATTGGTACCGTGAAAGTGCTTCACGCCGAGGAAATCTCCGTTCCCAAGGCCCATGTAAAAGATTCTGAGATTCCGAATGAAATCGCCCGGTTTGAGGATGCGCTCACGAAAACCCGTGCTGAGCTGCTCGGCATCCGCCGCAAAATCTCGCAGGAAATCGGCCGCGATCATTCCGATATTTTCAATGCCCATCTTCTGATTCTCGAAGATAGAACCCTTATTGAGGATGTGATCAGTCTGATCAAATCCGAGAAAGTAACGACGGAATACGCATTCAGCATTGTGCTGCAGCGTTATTTTCACGCGTTTTCTCAAATTGATGATGAATATTTGAAAGAGCGCATTGCCGACATCCGCGATATCGGAAAACGTGTGCTTCAGCATTTAATGAGCCACGAGCGCGAATCGCTGGCGAATCTGCGCGAAGCGGTGATCGTGGTGGCGCATGACTTGTCTCCGTCGGATACTGCCACCATGGACCGTAAAAACGTGATTGGCTTTGCAACAGACATCGGAGGGCCGACGTCGCATACCGCGATTATGGCCCGTTCCATGGAAATTCCGGCTGTGGTCGGTCTTGAGCGGATCAGCCGGGAAGTTTCGAGCGGCGACAAGCTGATTATCGACGGCACGCACGGGCTCGTCATCGTCAATCCGGATGAAAGCACGATCGAAAAATATCTATCGGAAGGAAAAAAATTCGCGCTTTATATTCTCGAGCTTGAGAAACTCAGGAATCTTCCGGCTGAAACAAAAGACGGCCACAAAATAGAGCTGGCCGCGAATATAGAATTTCCCGACGAAATTCCTTCCGTTATTTCGCACGGAGCCATAGGCATCGGCCTTTACCGCACCGAATATTTTTATTTGAACCGTGCCGATCTCCCCACGGAAGAGGAGCAGTTTGTTGCCTATAAGCAGGTGGCCGAGCAGATGAAATCGAGCCCGGTTGTGGTGCGCACACTCGATCTCGGAGGTGACAAATTCCTTTCCTCACTGGATGTGCCGCGTGAAATGAATCCGTTTCTCGGATGGCGCGCCATACGTTTTTGTTTGACGCGTGTGGACGTGTTCCGGGCCCAGCTCCGGGCGATTTTGCGGGCCAGCGCGTTCGGAAACTTAAAAATCATGTACCCGATGATCTCAAATCTGGACGAAATCCGGCAGGCTCATGAAATTTTAAGAACCGTGAAAGAAGAGCTCGATAAAGAAAAAATTCCTTACGACAAAAAAATGGAAGTCGGAGCGATGATTGAAATTCCGTCCGCAGCTGTGATGAGTGATGCGCTGGCTAAGGAAGTGGATTTTTTTTCCGTCGGATCCAATGATTTGATTCAGTATTCGCTGGCCGTCGACCGTGTGAATGAGAAAATCGCTTATCTGTATCAGCCCACGCATCCGGCGATTCTCCGCCTTATTGACCAGACTATTAAAAACGGGCATAAAAATAAAATCTGGGTGGGCACCTGCGGGGAAATGAGCGGGGACCCTATTTCCGCGCTTTTGCTCGTGGGAATGGGCGTAGACGAACTGTCCACGAGCCCTTTCGTGCTTCCTAAAATTAAAAAAGCGATCCGATCGGTGAATTATACTGACGTAAAGTCTTTGGCCGAAAAGGTGCTTACGGATTTTCACACGGCTGAAGATATCAGAAGCTATGCGGAGAAAGAACTGAACCGCATGATCCCGGGTTTTACGGAAGAATATCTCACATGATGTCGCTGGACCAGCTTGACGCAATCCGCCGCATTGATTCCGCGAATTTCATTTCTTTTATCACCGGGTTCCCGTCACAGCTTCGCGACGCGCTGAAGCTTTTTGCCGGGATGAAGCTGGATAAGCTTTCGGGCAAGCCTTTTGCCTCCGTGGTGCTTTCGGGAGTGGGCGGGTCGGCGATCGGCGCCGAATTTGTCCGCAGCCGCCTCATTTATTCTGCAAGGATTCCGGTGACCGTGATCCGTCATTACCGCCTTCCCGAATTTGTAAACGAAACAACGCTCGTGATTGCCTGCAGTTATTCCGGAAACACGGAGGAAACGCTCGAAGCCGTTGATGAGGCGGTGCGGAAGAAGGCGCGCGTGGTGGTTGTGACTTCCGGTGCCCGGCTGGAAGAAATGGGCCGTTTGAAAGGGTTTGAATGCATTAAAATCCCGCCGGGGTTTCCTCCGCGCATGGCTATGGGTTTTTCCATTGTGGCCATTCTTTCAATTCTTGAAACCTTTGGCTTGGCTCCGTCAATGAGAAATGAAATTGAGGAATCCGTGAACCTGCTCGAAAATCTTGCGGCAGAAAAATACGGAATTTCAATTCCGGAGAAAAGTAATCACGCGAAGCAAATCGCCAAATCTATTTTTGGAAAATTCCCGGTAATTTATGCCTCCTGCGATTATCTTGAGGCAGTTGCGCTGCGCTGGCGCGAGCAGATCGAAGAGAATGCCAAACAATTGTCGGGACACTTTCTGTTTCCGGAAATGACCCATAATGAAATCGTAGGATGGCAGGAACCGAGAAATGTTTTGAAACAATTTGTGGCGTTCTTACTTTCTGATCCCCAGGATCATCCTCGTGTCAGCTACCGTTTTAATTATGCCGAAAAGGTGATCCGGAAAACCGGAGCGGAAGTGATTAAGCTTTCGGGCGAGGGAAAATCGCCTTTGGCGCGCATGTTTTCGCTCGCTTATTTGAGCGATTTCGTGAGTTATTATCTGGCCATTCTCAATAACGTGAATCCTGTGTCCATTGAAGTCATCGACGCCTTAAAAAAAGAGCTGGCGGCAAAGGTCCGATGAAAGTCATTATTCTCTGCGCGGGTTATGCCGTCCGCCTTCATCCGCTTACGATCGATACGCCCAAGCCGCTTCTTCCTATCGGCGGGCGGCCCATGCTCGAGCTTCTTCTCGAAAAAGTTTCTGAAGTAAAGGGCATCGAAGAAGTCTTTGTCGTTTCAAACGGAAAATTTGCCGGTCATTTTGAGGATTGGTCGAAAAACCCGCCGTATTTTAAGGGCAAAATCCGCGTCATTAATGACGGGACGACCACGAATGAAACCCGCCTGGGTGCTATCGGTGATTTAGATCTGGCTGTGAGGCAGGGAAAAATCAATGATGATATGCTCGTGCTTGCGGGAGACAATTTTTTCACCTTTGATTTGAATGAATTCGTGCAAATCGCTCTCAAACATAAGCCCTTTGCCTCGTTGGGTTTGTATGATGTTAAGGACCTCGTTTTAGCCAGAAATTATGGCTTGGTTGAAACAAAACACGATGGTAAGATAATTCTCTTTTTAGAAAAGCCGGCAGAACCTAAGACAACGCTGGCAAGCACGGGAATTTATTTTTTCCCCAAGGACATTCTGGGGCTTTTAGAAATATATCTGGCCGAAAAGAACAACCCCGATGCCCCGGGGTATTTTATTCAGTGGCTGATAGAAAATTCTTCGGTGTTCGGGATTCCGCTTGCGGGCAGCTGGTACGACATCGGTGACCGGGAATCCTACGATAAAGTTAATTCTTTGATGCAGGCAAAATCGAAATAAAGGGAGATATCGCATGAAAAAACAATCTTTTTCAGCGGGTAAATGGAATTCCAATGATAATGGAGGAGTTGCTACCTTGAAAAGTTCAAAAACTGCCGCAAAGGCGAAACATTCCGCTTCATCATCCAAGGCCGTGAAACATCTGTTCACATCCGAATCCGTGAGCGAAGGCCATCCGGATAAAGTCTGCGACCAAATTTCAGATGCGGTGCTTGATGCGATTCTTGAGCAGGATCCTCAGGGCCGCGTGGCTTGTGAAACGCTTGTGACAACCGGAACCGTCATTGTTGCCGGTGAAATCACCACCAACGCGCACATTGACGTTCCCACCATCGTACGCAACACCATCCGTGAAATCGGCTACACCGACGCGAAAATGGGTTTTGATTATAAAACCTGCGGAATTCTTCAGGCGCTTCAGAAACAGTCACCCGACATTGCTATGGGCGTAGATACCGGCGGCGCAGGAGATCAGGGCATGATGTTTGGTTACGCAACAGATGAAACTCCGGAACTGATGCCGATGCCGATTATGCTGGCGCATCACCTCGTCCGTGAGCTGGCCCGTTTCCGCAAAGAAGGGCTTTTAACTTATCTGCGTCCCGACGCGAAGTCTCAGGTAACCGTGCAGTATGAGCAGGGCGTTCCGGTTCGTGTCGACACCATTGTTGTCAGCACCCAGCACGACGCGGAAGTTTCTCAGAAGCAGATCGAGAAAGATGTACGTGAAAAGCTGATTCCCAAAGTGATTTCCAAGAAATTAATCGATGCGAAAACCCGTATTCTTGTCAATCCGACGGGACGTTTTGAAATCGGCGGACCGCACGGTGATTCCGGTTTGACGGGACGCAAGATTATCGTTGACACCTACGGCGGCGTCGGTGCACACGGCGGGGGAGCTTTCAGCGGAAAAGATCCGTCGAAAGTAGACCGCTCAGCCAGTTATTTCGCCCGTTACGCCGCGAAAAACATTGTGGCTGCAGGTCTTGCCAAGCGCTGTGAAATTCAGGTGGCTTATGCGATAGGCGTTGCCGAGCCCGTGAGCATCATGGTGAACACTTTTGGCACCGGTCAGGTGAACGATGAGATTATCGCTTCCAGAATTCAGGACGTTTTTGATTTCACGCCGCGCGGAATTATTACGCGCCTGAAATTGCGCCGTCCTGTTTACCGTCAAACTGCGGCTTACGGACATTTCGGCCGCGACGAAGACGGTTTCACCTGGGAAGAAACCGACCGCGTAAACGAACTTAAGAAACTTTTCTAATTACGGGGATAAACAATGACTATGACGCTTTCAAAACCGCAATCGAAATCCGGAAAAAAGTTTGACGTTAAAGACATTAAATTGGCAGATAAAGGAAACCTCCGCATTGAATGGGCGGCGCGTACCATGCCGGTGCTCGCGCTCATCAGCGACCGTTTCGCCAAGGAAAAGCCGCTTAAAGACATCCGCGTTGCGGCATGTCTTCACGTCACCACCGAAACCGCCAATCTGATGATTGCGCTCAAAACCGGCGGCGCCGATGTCGCCATCTGCGCTTCCAATCCGCTTTCCACACAGGACGATGTGGCGGCAAGCTTGGTGAAGCATCACGGCATTTCGACGTTCGCGATCAAGGGCGAAGACAATAAAACCTATTACAACCACATCAACGCGGTTCTCGACACCAAACCCCAGCTGACGATGGATGACGGAGCCGACCTGGTTTCCGAGATCCATTCGAAGCGCAAAAATCTGGTGAATACGATTATCGGCGGAACGGAAGAAACCACAACCGGTGTGATCCGTTTGAGAAGTTTGGAAGCCAAGCGCCTTCTCATGTATCCGATCATCGCCGTGAATGACGCCTTCACGAAACACTTTTTCGACAACCGCTACGGAACCGGGCAGTCCACGCTTGACGGCGTGATTCGCGCTACGAACGTTCTGCTCGCGGGAAGCACGTTGGTGGTGTCCGGCTACGGCTGGTGCGGACGCGGAGTGGCAGACAAAGCGCGCGGACTTGGCGCCAAAGTGATTGTTACCGAAGTAGATCCCCTGAAAGCACTTGAAGCCGCGCTGGACGGTTTTCAGGTGATGAGCATGAATGAAGCCGCTGCGCTGGGCGATGTGTTCGTGACTGTAACCGGAAATCTGAACATTATCCGCCGCGAGCATTTCCTCAAAATGAAAGACGGCGCGATTGTCGCGAATTCCGGACATTTCAACGCTGAAATCGATATTCCGGCCCTGACGAAACTTTCCACAAAGAAGCGTCAGATCCGTGACTTCGTGGAAGAGTTCACGATTACGGGCGGAAAGAAAATCAACTTGCTTGCCGACGGCCGTTTGATTAACCTGGCCGCCGCGGAAGGGCATCCGGCGTCCGTAATGGATATGTCTTTCGCCAATCAGGCTCTGGCGTCGGAATATATGGTTCAGAACGCGAAGAATCTAGAGAAGAAAGTTTACCGCGTTCCGGAAGATATTGACCGCGAAATTGCCCGCCTCAAGCTCAAAGCCATGGGCATCAAAATCGACACCCTGACTGCCGAGCAGAAGAAGTATCTCGCCTCGTGGGAAATGGGCACATAAAACAAATTCAAAGTGAAAAATTGAGAATGAAAAATTTTGGAAGCGCCGAAAGGCACTTTTCATAATTTTTCACTTTTCATTTTACATTTTGAATTTTTATTACCGGTTTCCCAGATCCAATTTCAGAAGAGTCATCGTGCCGAAGACAAGAATGGCGAACCATGCCGCAAGCGGGGCGTAAAGCACTCCCGATTTACCGAGAGCCTGAGCGACGGCGTTTGTGATGTGGAACGCAAGCACGATGCCGAGGCAGATGCACAAATTCATGGCGAATTGCTTGCGTTTGGCCATTCCCGAAAGAAGGGGGACGGCAATCAGGATCATGATGAGGTTGTACCATGGGGAGGCCAGTTTGTTGTAAAGCTCCACTTCTTCGGAATGGAGGCGGAACTGATGCCTTCTCAGTTTTTCAATCTGATTTTTGAGCTCTTTATAGCTTAAGAAAATACTTTCCCGCGACGTTTCAATCAAATCCTTCGGTGTTACGTTCACTTCCGTAAAATCCTTTTCCGGCAGAACCACCGGCTCGCCCACAATGCGTCCCTGGTCCGACATGTCATAAGTGGTGACCTGTTTTAATTTCCATACGTTATCTCGATAAAGCGCCTCTTTGGCGATCAGTTTGCGCTCCACTTTTTTCTCAGGCGTGAGGAATACAACCACCATATTGAAGGCCTTGTTTTCCTTGGTTTCAAACGATTGGATGTAGAAAATTTCATTTTCGGGGCTGAAATAAGTGACGTCATGCAGTGTGAGCCCTTGAGTTTTCACGACTTCCTGCTCGATTTTCGTGTGCAAGATGTCCTGCGCGGTCAAATAAGTGTGGGGAACGATGCGGTCGCTGACCATGAACGTGACAATACCGAGCACGACACCCACAAAGAGAATCGGAACCATAATTGTTTCAATGCTCATGCCCGCGGCTTTCATCGCCAGGATTTCGTTGTTCCGGTTGAAATTGGTGAGCAGGAATACGGTTCCGAGCAGGGTGGCCCACGGAATGGTCTGTACGAATCCGATCGGCATCAGATTCATGTAGTACTGCAGAATATAGGCAAGCGATGTTTTGTTTTTAATCATGTCGCCCAGATTATCGAAAATATCGGCGATCAAAAAGAGCAAGACCAAACTGAGCGAGCAGAAGAGAATGGGAACGATCAGTTCCCGGATAATATAGCGGTCCAGAATTTTCATATGAGTGAGGGTGTGCGTGCCAGGGAAAATACGCTTACCCGGGCGGCACCCGCTTCCTTTATGATTTTAGCGCATTCATGGGCTGTCGCTCCGGTAGTGACCACGTCGTCAACGACAAGCACCCATGAATTTTTAACGGCAGAGGAATTCTTCATCCGGAAAGTTCCTTCGGTGCTGGCCAGGCGTTCGCGCCTGGTGAGCATGCTTTGCGGCGTCCGTTTGCCGCTTCGCGCGACGACATTGTTTTTCACCGGAATCCCAAGCGCTTTCGACAACATTTGGGCGATCAAAAGTGATTGATTAAACGACCGTTCTCTTTTGCGCGCTCCATCGAGCGGAACCGGAACGATGAATGTCGGGCGTTCATTTCCGCTCCACAGGCCCGAAATCAGTCGGTCTATTTTTCTCCGGAACAGATCCAGAAGCCAGAATTTCCGTTCAAACTTCACCTGATGCAGTAGTTCCTTAAAATGCTCGTCATACCGGTATATTGAGACGATTTCATCAAACATCAAGCGGTTTTTCCGGCAGCGTGCGCAGCGTAGCTTCCCCGGAGCATAAGGCGGAAGCTCCACCCCGCAGCCGCCGCATACCGGCAAGCGCAGTTCATTCAGCTTCGCGTGGCATTTGCGGCATAGATGATCTTCGGTGAGAAGAAGGTAGGCATTGCAAACGGCGCACCAGCCCGGATACAGCCACCGTGAAAGGGTTTTGACGAGCATTCCCAGCTCAAAAGCGGGCTTCATAATCGGGATAGTGTACATGAAAATAAGGACAAACTAAACGTCAAAGTAAAATCCAGAAAAATGAAATTTCCCGCATTGACACATGAAGGAACACGGTTATAATACGCTCCAATAACGAAAGGAATTTCCCCCGTGACAAAAGTTCTCGTCGGAGAAAATGAAAGTTTGGACAAGGCGCTTCGCCGCTTAAAGAAGAAGGTGGAACGCGAGGGTGTTTTGAAGATTTTGAAAGCCCGCAAGCATTATGAGAAGCCGAGCGATATCAAGCGCCGGGCACGCCGCGCTTCGCAGAAGAAGCGTATTCCGGTTTGATTGAGCCCGCTTTCTGGCGTCTCTATTAACTCTTCTCCCAAATGCCCTTATAGCCTCTATTTAGGGGTTTTCCTGCCTAATTGAATACCAATGCCTCCTATGATAATATAACTCCTTTGTTTTAACCCAAAAGGAGCCGTCTCTTGAAGTATCAGGCACTCAAAGGAATGCCCGACATCCTGCCCGGTGACATATGGAAATGGCAGTTTGTTGAGTCCGTCGCGAAGAACATTTTCAGCCGTTACAATTTTCAGGAAATCCGCACTCCTGTTTTGGAATCCCTTCAGCTGTTTCAGCGGTCGATTGGGGAAGAAACCGACATTGTCCAGAAAGAAATGTTCGCGTTTAAGGACCGCGGCGACCGCGAGGTGGTGATGCGTCCCGAAGTGACGGCTTCCGTGGTGCGTGCTTATGTGGAGCATCAGCTGAAGGATGGAAAACTTTATTACATTGGTCCGAGTTTCCGCGCCGAGCGTCCACAGGCCGGACGGTTCCGCCAGTTTCATCAAGTGGGCGCCGAGCTGATCGGAGGAAAAGCCCCCGAAGATGATGTCCTGCTTCTGAAACTGCTTACGGCCCTTTTAAAGGGGATTGGGCTTGAGAATTATGCGCTGAAGCTCAACAGCGTCGGCTGCCAGGAAACCTGCCGGCCGGAATACCGCAAATTGCTGAAAAAATATCTGACAGAAAAACATGCGCATCTTTGCGAGAACTGCCAGCGGCGCATTGAAACCAATGTGATCCGTGTGTTCGACTGCAAAGTGGAAGGATGCCAGAAAGCCATCGAAGGCGCGCCGAGAATTGTCGATCATTTGTGCGGTGCGTGCAAAACTCATTTTGACAAAGTGAAGTCGCTTCTCGCCGAAGAGCATGTGCCGTATCAGCTCGAACCGAGAATTGTCCGCGGGCTGGATTATTACAATCGCACCGTGTTCGAAATCACACATGACGCGCTCGGCGCTCAAAACGCCGTCGGCGGCGGCGGCCGGTACGACAATCTGGTGGGTGAGCTGGGTGGACCAAAAGATGCGGGCGCGTCGGGATTCGCCTGCGGCATGGAACGTTTGGTGATGGCGCTCGAAAGCGAAGAGGGATTCGAGACGGAAGAAATCGCGCAGAAATTCCGCTCTCCGCTCATTTATCCCTGCGTGCTCGGCGGAGGAGCCGAGCTCAGAAATGAAGTCCGGCGCATTCAGAAAGAACTTCGCGACGCCGATTTTCGCGTCGAAGAGCTTGCGGCCGAAGACAAGCCTCTTAAAAAATATCTTGAAACGGCAAACCGGCTCGGCGCTTTGTTTGTTCTGATCCTGGGCGAAGACGAATTCAAAGAGAAAAAAGTTTCGATCAAAGATATGAATTCCGGAGTTCAGGAAAAAGTGAACATCACTGATATTACCCCGTATTTGAAAGGAAGGCTGGTTTCCAAGTGACGATGACTAAAAGCGGCTTATCCACCAAATTCCGCACGCATACGCTCGGAGAACTCAATAAGTCCAACTTGGGTGAAACCGTTCAGCTGACCGGCTGGGTTTCAAAGCGCCGCGACCACGGCGGACTCATTTTTGTGGATTTGCGCGACCGTTTCGGCCTCACTCAAATCGTGTTCAACCCGGAAAAAGGAAAAGAGCTTCACAAAGAAGCCGAGAAAATCCGCTCTGAATTTGTTCTGCAGGTGAAAGGCAAAGTCGTTCCGCGTCCGAAGGGAACCGAAAATCCGAAACTCGTGACCGGCGAAATCGAAGTGGAAGTGCAGGAGTTAAAAATTCTCGCCGCCGCGGAAGTCACGCCGTTTGAAGTTTCCGAAGATTCTTTCGTATCGGACGATATCCGTTTGAAATACCGTTTTCTCGATATTCGCCGTAAAACCATGCAGAAAAATCTCATATTCCGCTACAACGTTACGCGCGCGGTCAGAAATTATCTCGATGGCGAATGCTTTGTCGAGGTGGAGACTCCGTATTTGACGCGCAGTACCCCCGAAGGTGCGCGTGATTATCTGGTGCCTTGCCGTTTATCGCCGGGCGACTTTTACGCACTGCCGCAGTCGCCTCAGCTTTTCAAACAGCTTTTGATGGTCGCGGGTATGGACCGCTATTATCAGCTGGCCCGCTGTTTCCGCGACGAAGATTTGCGGGCGGACCGTCAGCCCGAACATACACAAATCGATGTCGAAATGTCCTTCGTCGAGCAGGACGATATTATGAATTTGATCGAAGGCATGCTTGTTTCCGTGTTCAAAAATCTGATGAATGTGGATCTCAAGCGTCCGTTCCTTCATATTTCATACGATGAAGCCATGAACAAATACGGTTCCGACAAACCGGATTTGCGCTACGCGCTTGAAATTAAAGACGTCACCGAAATTTTTAAAAGCACTACCTTCAAAGTGTTTCAGGATTTGATTCAGGCTAAGGGTTCCATCAAAGCGCTTGTGGTCGAGGGCGGTGCTCAATTTTCACGCAAGGACATGGATGACATGACCGAGCATGTGAAAGGTTTCGGCGCGAAGGGGCTCGTGTGGATTAAAAAGTCTGCGTCGGGGGAATGGGAATCGCCGGTGGCGAAACATTTGGCCGGTGAGCTGGACACGCTCGGAAAAACACTCGGCGCGAAAAACGGCGACGCAATTTTCATCGTGGCGGCCGACTGGCGCACCGCATGTTTCGCACTCGGCGCGCTGCGCACGTATTTGGCCAACAAACTGAATTTGATTCCGGAAGGAAAATTCGAGCTGGCGTGGATCGTTGACTTTCCGCTGTTCGAGTACAGCGATGAAGAAAAAAGATGGATGGCCCTCCATCATCCATTTACCGCTCCGAAGAATGAAGATATCGCGAAGTTGAAATCGGATCCGGGCGCTGTGCGCGCGAAGGCTTACGATATTGTGCTGAACGGAACGGAAATCGGCGGAGGAAGCATCCGTATTCATGACCGGACCGTGCAGTCACAGGTGTTTGAATCCCTGGGCATCGGAGCCGATGAAGCCCAGGACAAATTCGGATTTTTGCTAAAGGCACTCAGTTTCGGCGCGCCTCCGCACGGCGGAATCGCGATTGGTTTGGACCGTCTCTGCGCCATGCTGCTCGGCACCGAATCCATCCGCGATGTGATCGCGTTCCCGAAAACGCAAAAAGGCACGTGTTTGATGACGGAAGCGCCGTCAAAAGTGGCCCCGAAACAATTAAAAGAGCTGGGAATAAAATTGTCATCCTGAGGATGACGGGAAGTTATACTTAAAATGGGTGATTTGATGACCTCTAAATCTGAACCGGGCAAAAAAGTTTTGAATCTCAACACCGACCAGGAAGCCGTGAAGCTTTTTGGTTCCCTCGATGAAAATCTCCGTTTCGCGGAAGAAAATTTCAGCGTAAAAATTTCCGCCCGCAACAACAAGCTGACTATCAGCGGAAAGCCCGGCGACGTCAATCAGGCACTTGAGTTTTTTAACGAAAAGCTCGCCGAAATCCGGGGGGAAGTTTTTTCCAAAAAGCATGGAATGAAAACCGCTGAATCCGCGCGTCCCGAAAAAACAAAAATTGCCGAAGGGGCGGTGGATGTCATTCAATTTCATCACAAGGGAAAGCTGATCCGCCCGAAAAGCCAGCATCAGCTGGAGTATTTGCAGTCGATTTTCGGCCACGACATCGTAATTTCCATTGGCCCGGCGGGAACGGGAAAAACGTATCTGGCTGTGGCTCAGGCCGTGGATTATCTAAAAAAACGTAAGGTGGGCCGTCTCATTCTTACGCGTCCTGCCGTGGAGGCTGGAGAGAGCCTGGGTTTTTTGCCCGGAGATCTTTACGCGAAAATTAATCCGTATCTACGTCCGCTCTATGACGCGCTTTATGACATGATGGAATATGACGAAGTCGCGCGTTATCTCGAGCGCGGCATCATTGAAGTTGCGCCGCTTGCGTACATGCGCGGCCGAACGCTCAATGACGCATTCATTATTCTGGATGAAGGCCAGAACACGACGCATGATCAGATGAAAATGTTTCTAACCCGTCTGGGAGTCGGATCCAAACTCGTGATTACCGGCGATATCACGCAGATCGATCTTCCGGGAGGAAAAAAATCCGGCTTGATTGAATGCCAGAAAATTCTGAAAAATATTAAAGGAATCGATATTGTGTATCTCAACGAAACCGACGTGGTGCGCCACGCGCTTGTGAAAGACATTATCCGCGCCTATGACCGTTATGTCCCGTAAATTACAGCCCGTTACTTTGGCGGACCGTTTCTTAAAAGGCCTGATTTTCACGGCTTCTTTTGTGATGGTTGTGGGTCTGCTTGTTTACAGCCGCTCCCAGGACAGCTGGGATTATGAGCTAAAAGAGGGCGATCCCTCGCCGAGATCCGTCTACGCGCCGTTTGATTTTTCATTTGTGAATCAGAAGGCGACCGAAGAAGCGCGCGAAAAAGCGAAATCGCTGGTTCCGTCCGTTTACCGGATCGATCCGAACGTTGAAAAAGAAGCGCAGAAAAACATTAAGGCTTTCCTCGAAGAGTTTGAGGGAAAACGCAAAGAAAAGAAAAAAAATAAAACTCCGCTGTCGCAATTTTCCGAATCACTTTCTCTTTCCGAAGATGAGATTGCGACTCTGAAAGATAAAGAGGATTTGCCTGCGTGGCAAACATTGCTGCAGGACGTATTGCATGAATCTTCTCATACCGGAATTATTAATTCTCCCGATAAATACACACTCATGGCACGCGGTAAAAATAAAATTATTCTTTCCAGCGATAAGAACGAGTTTGAGGTGGATACCGAAAAACTGATTACCGTGGATGACGCGCGCGCAAAAACCCAGATTAAATTAAACGAGAGTCTCGGAAAAGATGACAAGACGCTTCGGGGAATTTTTCAGAAGCTGATCAGCGCCGTCATGCGGCCCAATATTGTTTATGATGACAAGGCCACGACGAAGCGCAAAGAAACGGCCGTTAAAGAAACGGGCGAACTCCGGGTGGACATCCGGAAAGGCGAACTCGTTGTTCAGCGTGGCCGGCGTTTGAGTTCGGAAAACGTGCAGGCGCTTGAGGTAGTTCAGAAGCGCACGAAGAGCAAAGAGATATTCCAGAAAGTTTTCTCGCAGTCGATTATCGTCCTCCTGCTTTACGTGCTTCTCGGCGCTTATTTCCGTTATTTCGAGCCGGTTCTCGGCGCGTCGCCCAGACTTCTGATTCTGGTTCACGGGCTGATCGTGTTCAATTTGTTTATATCAAAAGTGATTCTCTATTTTGGATGGAGCCAGTATTTGATTCCGGTGTCGCTGGCCTCGCTTCTTCTCGTTCCGCTCATCAAAGCGCGCATCGGTTTTACCGTCGGATTTGTGATGGCAACGCTTTCCAGTCTGCTTTGCAACTGGTCGCTGGAAGTGTTTCTGTTCGGAATATTCGGATCGCTGATGGGTGTGTTCAGCGCCGTCGGCATCCGCAAGCGCATTCAATTTGTGAAAGTGGGATTGTGGGTGGGCGCGGCCCAGGGCATGAGTATTTTCGCGAGTCAGCTGTTTCAGGGCACGCCGATTGTGGAAGCCGGGCAAATGGGCGTTTACGGCCTGGCCAATGGACTTTTGATTACCATGCCGCTTTTCATTCTGATGCTTCCCATTCTGGAGCAATGGTTTAATTTAACGACAGACATTACTTTGCTCGAGCTTTCCGATTTAAATCACCCGCTCCTGAAGAAAATGGTGATTGAGGCGCCGGGCACATACCATCACAGTTTGATCGTTAGCCACCTGGCCGAAGAAGCGGCGAAAGTGATCGGTGCCAATGCCCTTCTGGCGCGCGTAGGTGCTTATTTCCACGATATCGGGAAAATGGTGAAGGCGGAATATTTCGTAGAGAATCAGCCCAAGAAAGAAGAAAGCAAGCACAATCAGATTACCCCGCACATGAGTTATATGATTATTCTAAGCCATGTGAAAAAAGGCATCGAGCTTGCGCGCAAGTTCAAACTTAAAGACATTATTATCAATTTCATTCCGGAGCATCAGGGCACCGGAATCATTTACTTTTTCTACCGTAAAGCGCTTGAGGCAAAAAAAGAGGATGAGGTCATCAATCCTGATGATTTCCGCTACCCCGGTCCCAAACCGCAATCCAAAGAAACCGCGATTGTCATGCTCGCCGATTCGTCCGAGGCGGCATCGCGTTCGCTTTCCGTGTACAGCTCGGAAGGTATCCGGGAACTCGTGACGCGCATTTTTCTGGAAAAGCTCAAAGACGGTCAGCTCGATGAATGCGATTTAACGATGAAAGATCTCGGCGAAGTGCGCGAAAGTTTTATACGCAGTTTGCTGGCCGTTTATCACACCCGCATTCCTTACCCCAAAATGGACGATGAAAAAAACCAAAAGCAAACCTCAAATCGAGGTCTCGGTCAGCTCTCGAACCTGCCCGCTTAGCCCGCGCCGCCTTCACGCGTTTGTGCGCGATGTGCTCGGCGAAATCAAAAAGCCCGGTTACGGCGTCAATGTTTATGTGGTGGATTCACGCCGCATGAAATCCCTTCACTGGAAATTCTTCCGCGACAGATCCGATACCGATTGCATGTCTTTCAGCCAGTATGAAGGCAGAGCCGTGACCGGCGAAAGCACGCTGGGTGATGTGTTTGTATCCTGGGGGCAAGTAAAGCGCCAGGCCGAGGAATTCGGAAACACTCCGGAAGAGGAACTGCTATACTGCGTCATTCACGGAATTCTTCATTTGATCGGGCATGACGATATGAAAGAATCCGCGCGCAAAAAAATGTTCAAACTGCAGGACAGGATATTCAGGAAGTTGGTCGTGGCGAATTCATTTGCTTCCGCCAAAGGCGGATCCGCCTCTGGCGGAAAAAAAAGCGGCTGAAGCCGCTACTTCGAACAAGAAAATATGGCGATTCAAAAAACTGAGGCAATCGTACTCAAAAAATTTGATTTCCGCGACAGCTCGCTGATCGTCACGCTTTTTACCCGCGATTTCGGCAAGCTCAAAACCGTAGTCAAGGGTGTGCGGAAAGAGGGAAGCGGAGAGCTCGTGAATTTCGAGGTGCTTAACCATCTGAGCATCGTGTTTTACGAGAAGGCCGGGACGGAGCTTCATTTGCTGTCCGAATCCGTGATTGAAGATCCGATGCTTTCCATCCGCGATAATTTCAAAACATTTTCATTCGGGTGTTTTCTCGCGGAAGTGGCGGATGCTTTTTACGACGTCCATGAAATATCGGTGAAAATTTTCGATGCACTTCTGGAATCCCTGAAAAATATGACGCCGGACACGCTCGGTTACAAAGCGCTCCGGTTTGAACTTGCGGTACTTCGCGAGCGCGGGCTTTATCCGGGTATTTCCGCCTGTGTGCGCTGCCGGAAAAATACGGAAACCCGGTGGATGTGGAGCCCGAGGCAGGGAGGAATTCTTTGCGGCGCATGCGCGATTAAAGATGCGCGGGTTCAGGAAATCAGTCCTGAATTAATCGCGGTGCTTAAAGCATTTCATTCCGGAAATCCGGAAGGGCATGACGGAAAAAATAATTTATGGGTGAAAGCGGAGAAGATGATCCGGGAATTTATCCGGATGAGAGCGGAACACGCGATGCGGACAGGAGAGTTTCTTGATTCGCTTGATCAATTTTGTGCCCGTCAGACACAATTAAAAGCGGCAGAGCCTTTGTAAGCAGTTAATCCAGTACGCTCAGAATTACGAGCACAATGACCATCATAAATATCTGTAGAAATTCAGTGATTCCTACCATTGTGAGTACCTCCCCAAGGCATTTATTACAATCGGCTTAAATCCCGTAATACTTTAAAAACCCTCACTCTTTTCCCTCTCTGTTTTCCGCCATTGCACAGATCCGCCGTGGCGGAAAGAGGGAGAGGGTAGGGTGAGGGGTGCGTCGCTAACCCTTGACATGACAGGGAGTTGGTTTGACAACCCAATAGGAGCATGTTAGTTTTAATTTAGATCATTTGCTAGGCAAATGACAGCATTCTAAATGAATAAAAAAAGTTTGTAATATCCGAAGGGTAAAAATTGTGGATGAAAAGAGCTTGAATCAGATGTCAAAAGACTATTTCAATCTTGAAAACAAGGAAAAGGAATCGGCTATCAGTTACCTCCTCGAGGCGCTGATCCGTTCACGGAGTGAAAATAATTTTCCCTCGAACGGAAAAGTGTATGACGAGGACGTGAATATATACCTTGCCCATCTGCTTCTGGCCTATGCGACATCAAGTTATCAGGATTTAGTGGCGAAATACTTATCAGCATATGATTCGGAGATCCGGGAGCTGGTGGACTCAGCCCGGGACCGTTACGTGAAATATTTCATCTATAAAGTGAATGCGGATTATCTCCTGGTGCATCTCGGGATTTTCCAGGATTTGGGCGGCACGATCCGCTTTGGAACCCGGTCGGTGAACCGTTCAGAGCGGTATTTCGCTCAGAATGCGGTAAGTTATTATCAGGAAGCGGCCAACTACAATCAAAAAATTTACCGCAAAAAAACAGCGGTGAAGGACGTACTGGTGAAACTGGCGGATTATTTCGAAGATTACAGGGGGCTTCTTAAAAAAACACGCAGCCAGTATTTTCATTTCATCAACCATTTTGAGGACAGCGATTTTAAGAAGTTTACGAATTTGCTTGAGAAATATGAAAAAGATCTGGGGCAGCGCGAGCTTGAAAACAGGCTTTTGGATTTGTATTCGGAGTGGATGAAACATCCTTCACGGGAACTGGAGCTGAAGATACACGAAACCGCGGAAGAAATAAAAAGGCTCGACCCGGCGTTCAGCTTTCACATCTAAGTTCAAGAAACGGAGAACCTTTTCATGCATATGGAGGGCGCCGTCATGGAAGAAGAAAAGCAGACGATCAAAGTAGAAGATAAAAAAGACATTCAAAAGAAAATCCAGGAAAAGCAAAACGAATTCCTGGACGTTTACTCGCTCTATCTTCAGACGGGACTAGATTGGATCAAACAGGAAGCTATTTTAAAAGCCTATGAACTCCATGTGCTGGACTCCAAGTTTTCTATAGAGATTTAGTTTGTGCGTTTACAATCATTACTCCGCATGCTAAAATCCCACGTTTTATTCGCTGTATTTATTTCAACGCGTTGTTAACCGAAAGTTTTAGGCGGCGTAGCTCAGTTGGTAGAGCAGAGGACTCATAAGCCTCGTGTCAGGGGTTCGATTCCCTTCGCCGCTACCAAGTTTATTTATGAAAACGAAATTTACCGAAACGATTCAGAAATATCACATGCTGGAAAAAGGCCAGAATGTTTATGTCGGCGTGTCCGGCGGTCCGGATTCCGTCGCGCTTTTCCATGTTATCTATTCGCTGAAAAATGAGCTCGGGCTAAAAAATGTTGGCATCATTCATGTCAATCATTTGCTCCGGGATGAGGATTCCGAGAAAGACCAGATTTTTGTCGAAAGTCTCGCCAAGCAGTTTCAAGTTCCGATTTCCATCGGAAAAGTGAACGTGCGCGATTTACAGCGCCATTACCATTACAGCCAGGAAGAGGCCGCGCGCATCGGACGCTTTCATTACATGCGCGATGAGGCAAAACGGCAGGGTATTGACCGCATTGCACTCGGGCACACGCAGGACGATCAGGCAGAAACGGTGCTGCTCAGAATTATCCGGGGAACGGGGCTTCGCGGATTTCAGGCGATCCGCCCGGTGCTGAATTATCCCGAAACCACATTTATCCGTCCGCTGATTGAAATCCGCAAGGACGAATGCATCGATTATCTAAAGCTCGAGAAACTCAGCTATAGAATCGATGCTTCCAATTTTTCGACGCGCTTTACCCGGAACCGCATCCGAATTGAGCTTCTGCCCGAGCTCGAGAAGAATTACAATCCGCGCATCAAAGAAATTCTGGCGCGGCTGCCCGAAGCGGTGGGAATGGACATCAGCTTCCTTGATGAGGTGACGGACCAGCAGTATGAGCGTGCCGTCAAGAGGGTGGAGGACGAGGAGATTTTCCTCTCTAAAGACGTGCTTGCGGATCTTCCTGAGGCAATTCAGTACCGGATTTTTAACAAGGCCGTGTCGATACTTGATCCGAATGTAGAAATTGATTTTTATCACTGGAATGAAATCCGTAAAGCCATGAACGACCAGACCCATTTCCAGATCTCGCTTCCCGAAGACATGGTGATTACCTTCGAGCGTAAAGAGGTTCAAATTACAAAAAAAATCCTCGAGCCCGCAGCGGCCTATCAGTATGAGCTCAGGCCCAGCGAGCGCGTGTTTGTGAAAGAAATGAACATGAATTTCTCCTGCGAAGTCTTCGATAAACGGATTTACAAGCTCAAAAAAGACGATAAACGCTACGAAATATTTGATTATGACAAGATCAAATTCCCGCTTCTAATCCGAAACCGCAGGCAGGGAGATGCCTTTCAGCCGCTCGGCATGTCCGGGCGCAAGAAATTGAAAGATTATTTCATTGACCGGAAAGTGCCTGCCCGTGAAAAAGGAACTCTGCCCCTGTTTATTTCAAATACTAAGGTCATATGGGTCTATGGGTTAGGGATTTCAAACGAAGTGGCAGTGACGGATCGAACCCGCAAATTCGTCAAAATCAGCTCTTACGAAGCCCCCCGCAGTTAAACAAGATAAGCGGCTAGCTCCTCTTGTAGATAGTTACTTCTCCTGATACAATACCCTGTTTCCCCAATATGAGTTATTGTTTTATTAGAAAGAGAGATAGTTTCAATGGCGCAAAAAAGTACTCCCAATATCCCCTTCAAAAAGCCCGATTCCACAAAGAAAGGGAGCGGTTTCAGGCTGGAGCCCGATAAATTCCGGATCCTTATTCTGGCGGCTATTGCACTGGCTTTTTTCATCTTTATGCAGTTTGTCTTCAATGAAGTGGATGTCAAAAAACTGACCTATAGCGAATTCTATGAAATGGTAAACCGTAACCCCCAGTCGCATGAAATCGTTTCCTGCGAATTGGTGGATAATGTGATCCGCGGTAAATTGGCAACCGGCGGTTATTTCCTCGTGAATGTTCCGATGAATGACCTGGAATTGATTCCGCTTATGCGGAAAAATGTGGGAAATTTTTCCGTCAATCCCCCGAAGACCTTTCTGAAGAATCTGGTTTATTCCCTGCTGCCGGTTTTGTTTCTGATCGGATTTTTCTGGTTCTTTGTCTACCGCGGCGCCCAACAGGGCGGAGGCCGTTTGCTGTCATTTGGCAAGGCACGAACGAATAAGGGCGGAGAAAAACAAAAAGTGACATTCCAGGATGTCGCCGGCTGTGATGAAGCAAAAGAAGAACTCAAAGAAATCATCGATTTCCTGAAAGAACCTTTGAAATTTCAGAAGCTCGGCGGCCGTATTCCCAAGGGTGTGCTGTTGATGGGGCCTCCGGGAACCGGAAAAACACTTTTAGCCCGCGCTGTTTCGGGTGAAGCGGATGTTCCGTTTTATTCCATCAGCGGATCCGACTTTGTGGAAATGTTTGTCGGAGTCGGCGCCGCGCGCGTGCGCGATTTATTTGAGCAGGCGAAAAAATCCGCGAAGCAGAGCGGAAAAGGCGCCATTATTTTTATCGACGAGCTGGATGCCGTCGGACGTCAGCGTTTTGCGGGAATCGGCGGAGGCCATGATGAGCGGGAGCAGACGCTGAACGCGCTTCTCGTGGAAATGGACGGATTTGACGGTACGCTCGGCGTGATTCTCATCGCCGCGACGAATCGTCCGGATGTTCTGGATCCGGCGCTTGTGCGTCCCGGACGTTTTGACCGCCAGGTTGTGGTGGACCGTCCCGATATCGCGGGCCGTGAAGCAATTTTGAAAATTCATACGCGCAATGTAAAAGTTGCCCCGGATGTGGATTTGAAAAAGATTGCGCGTCTTACTCCCGGATTTTCGGGCGCGGATCTTGCGAATTTGGTGAACGAAGCGGCGCTTCTGGCAGCGCGTTACGGTAAAGAGTTTGTTTCGATGATGGAGCTGGAAGCGTCGATTGAACGCGTGATGGCCGGACCAGAGCGCAGAAGCCGTGTGATTTCGAAAAAGGAAAAAGAGGTGGTGGCCGTGCATGAATCCGGACACACGCTTCTGACTTTGCTTTTGGAAGGCGCGGATCCGCTTAAGAAAGTATCGATTATTCCCCGAGGACATGCGGCGCTCGGCTATACGCTTCAAATGCCCGAAGAGGACCGCTACATGATGACGGAAAAAGAAATCGTCAACCGCATGACTATTCTGATGGGCGGCCGTGTTGCCGAAGAAATCACATTTCATGAAATTACCACCGGCGCACAAAATGATTTGGAAGTGGCAACCGGCTATGCGCAGCGCATGGTCTGCGAATTCGGCATGTCGAAGCGGCTTGGTAATCTTACATTCGGCAAAAAAGACCGTCAGGTATTTCTAGGCCGTGACCTTATGCGCGAGAAAGATTACTCCGAAAGCACCGCGATTTTGATCGATGAGGAAGTGCGTAGAATTATTGATTCCTGCTACAAACGCGCGCATCAGCTGCTCTCTGAGCATCAGGACAAGCTGAAAAAACTTTCCGAGCGCCTGCTTGAGAAAGAAACGCTTGAAGCGCATGAAGTGCGTGAAATTGTCGGCATTGAAGGTGCGATGCCGGAATCGAACAACGGTACCGTCGCCGGCAAATAAGCATGATTTTCCGCGCGCGGAATTTCGAGTTTAATCTTTCAAAACGCGTGCTGATTATGGGAGTGGTGAATGTGACTCCCGATTCATTTTCAGACGGCGGGAAGTTTCTCGATCCCGTAAAAGCTATGGAGCATGCTAAGGAGCTTGTTTCCGACGGCGCGGATATTCTGGATCTTGGCGCTGTTTCAACGCGGCCCGGAGCCTTGGCAGTCTCATTCGAGGAAGAGCGTCAACGGCTGATGCCGGCACTTGAGAAAATATTAAAATCGGTTCCGGTACCTGTGTCGGTGGATACGACGTCAGCGAAAATTGCCGAAGAGGCGCTTGGGATGGGGGCCGCTATCATTAATGACGTGAGCGGTCTGCGGGATGAACCGGAAATAGCGCGCATTGCCGCGGGAGCGGACGCGGGACTCATTTTGATGCACCGCCGCGGCAACAGCGAAACAATGCAGGATCTCGCCGTTTACCGGAATGTGGTTAAAGATGTGATCGAAGAGCTGTATGAAAGTATCTGCATCGCGCGCGCAGCCGGCGTTGAAGATGAATCCATCGTGATCGATCCGGGAATCGGGTTTTCAAAAACAGCCGAACAAAATCTTGAAATTTTAAACCGGTTGTCTGAATTTCTTGAATTGGGATGTCCGGTACTTGTGGGAACCTCCAGAAAATCATTTATCGGCAAAGTGCTTAACCGGGAAGTTTCGGAAAGAAAAATTGGAAGTATCGCAAGCTGTGTTCTTGCCGTGCGCGAAGGCGCGCGCCTGGTGCGCGTACATGATGTCAAAGAAGTTCGCGACGCGGTGGATATGACGCTGGCGATTATTCAAGACAAGGAAAATTGTTCGTAGTAGCGACTTCAGTCGCTTTTATCGATAGCGAATAAATTCGCTACTACGAGCGGTTGGTAGCAGCGACTTTAGTCGCTTTTATCGATAGCGAATAAATTCGCTACTACGAACGGTTGGTAGCAGCGACTTCAGTCGCTTTTATCGATAGCGAATAAATTCGCTACTACGAACGGTTGGTAGCAGCGACTTCAGT
>Ga0187892_10000428_pt1 | contig 110261 bp, 117 predicted proteins | sample MA1701073metaG_FD_139345 | JGI IMG/M metagenome (GOLD analysis project Ga0187892, IMG submission 139345) | Bio-ooze microbial communities from a basaltic lava cave in the Kipuka Kanohina Cave System on the Island of Hawaii, USA - MA170107-3 metaG ... | reverse complement strand
GGCAATACACTCTCGGTAGGCCAACGGTCGCCCTCCTGCCTGTTGATGTCCGCAACACCAACATTAGCAGTGACGACCGCTTGGCCGCCCTCATAACCCGGAAATCGGCGAAGAACCTTTTTTCTCGTCCCCGCAATCGGCGCTCCCGGCGCCCGCGGAATGCGCCACGGAACCCTTCCGTATCCGCTTGGGCCGCCGGCGAGGCCCGTGGCAGGATCGCCGCCCGATCCTTGCAGGGGTGTGTCATGAGGAATCCAGCGACCAGCCTTCTCGCCGTGGCGACGCTGCTCATCGCCGGCTGCGCGACCCAGCATCCGCAGAACGCCGAAGAGTTCCGCCGCGCAGTGCCCGGGGCGTTCATGGCGAAGACCGAGACGTTCGAGGTGAAGCGCTCGTTTCGCGACGTGGCCGAGACCTTCCAGCGCAAAGCGCCGGAGTGCCTGAACGTGCGGATCAGGACGACCTCGCAGACCACGACCAGCTACCAGGTCATCGTGACCAGCTACAAGCCGACCGTCGTGGCGACCAAGGAACGAGCCGAGCTGCACGTGCAGCAGCACCACGAGAAGGGCGTGATGAAGGTCACCAAGGAGCCCGAGGGCGGCTACTACCTGCTGGTGGTGGATGCCTACCCGGTGGACCGGAACATGACCCGGGTGCAGTGGTTCGGCCCCTCGCGCGGCTACGACGTCCTGATCCGCGCGGTGAAAGGCTGGGCCTCGGGCGAGAACCTGGGCTGCCCCGACCTGACCAAGATCGGATGAGCAGGCCGGGATCGCGCATGCGGACCGGTCGCGGCGCTCGGGGCCACTGGGCGCTGGCATTGGCCGTCGGCCTGCTCGGCGGCTGCTCCGGGATGAAGCCCTATCCCAACAGCCTGGAGCCGAACCTGCAGATCCGGACCGAGACGAAGTCGGGCTCGGTCTTCTCCGGCGTGCGGGCGGCCGTGGGGATCCATCGGGTCGACGAGCGCTGCCAGATCGAGTACCTGGGCACGGTCGATCTCGACAAGCCGACCGTCGCTGTCGGCATTCCCGCGGACCGCGCGAGCTACCTGGTGTTCGATTTCGCGAGCTCGTCGTTCCTCGGCGGCACGCGAAGCAGGATCACTCAGGAAACCGTGCTGAGGCCCCGGCCGGGCTACAGCTACGAAATCGTGGCGAGCTACAAGGACGACATCTACAACGTCGTCATCCGGGAAGTCCACCCCGGCACGGGTGCGAGCCGCGCGATCGAGCTGCGGCGCCTGAGCTGTCGCGGCGCGGCGTAGCGCTTCGGCCCGGACCCGCGGATCGGTCACGCGCCCGCCGGGCGCGCCGGCGCCTCTGCGGGCTGCGCGGGGTTTCAGTCCGCGACCGCCTGGTAGACCAGCTGCTTGACGAGCTTGCGGAAGTAAGCGCGCTGTGGGCTCGCCGCCTGCGTCATCAGCACCGCGGTCAGCTGCTCCTTCGGGTCCACCCAGAAGTACGTCCCGGCGTAGCCCGCCCACATGTACTCGCCGGCCGAGCCCGGCACGCCCGCGACGCCGTCGCCCGTGCGCACCGCGAAGCCGAGGCCGAAGCTGTAACCCTTCGTGCCGAGCAGCAGCTCGCCCGGCTGCGGCGTCTGGACGATGAAGGTCCCGAGGTGGTCGGAGGTCATCAGCTTGACGGTCGTGCGGCTCATCACGCGCGCGCCGTCCAGCGAGCCGCCGTTCATCAACATCTGACAGAACCGGAGGTAATCGGCCGCCGTGGAGACGGCGCCCGCGCCGCCCGAGGCGTTCTTCGGCGGCGAGGACACGTCGATGAGCGGGAAGGGGCGTCCGGCGAAGCGGTCCTTCTCGAGCGATTCTGCGAGCCGCGGGATCTTGCTCGGCGGCACCCAGAACGCCGAGTCCTTCATCTTGAGCGGCTTGAAGAGGCGCTCCGCCAGGAACTCCGCCAGGTCCTTGCCGGAAGCGCGCTCGACCACGCGGCCCAGCATGTCCGAGGACAGGCTGTAGTGCCAGATCGTGCCCGGCTGGAAGGCGAGCGGTACGGTGGCCATCTTCTCGATCTGCTCGGCGGGCGGGAGGTTGCGCGCCTCGTAGTCCATGTCCTTGCGGTAGACGCCGATCCGCTCCAGCCCCTCCTTCACCGGGAGGTTGGTGGTGATCTCGCCGTACGCAAGGCCGGAGGTATGGCGCAGGAGATCCTGCACCGTCATCTGCCGTTCCTGCGGCACGAGCGCGTACGTGACGTTGCCCGACGCGTCCTTCGTCGGCACGCTCACCTGCAGCTTGTCGAAGCCTGGCAGGTACTTGCTCACCGGGTCGGTGAGCTGGATCACCCCGTCCTCGACCAGCATCATCGCGGCGACCGACACGAGGGGCTTGGTCATCGAGTAGATGCGGAAGACCGAATCCGGCGTCATCTTGGTGGCGACCGTCTGCATGCCGACCGCGTCCTGGTAGACGAGCTTGCCCTTCCTCGCCACCATCACGACCGCGCCACGGAAACTGCCGTCGGCGACCTCCTTCGTGAGCGCCTCGCCGACCTTCGCGAGCTTCTTCGAGGACATCCCGACCTGCTCGGGCTTCGCCACGGGGAGCGGCTGCGCAGCCAGGCTCCACGCGCAAAGGACGAGCACCGCCCCGGCGCACGCCGCGCCGACACGCCGCATCCACGTCATGGTTTCCTCCCAGGGACCTACTGCGGGAAGTTCATTCAGCCAGGAGTGCGCCGCACCAATCAAGCTGCAACGCACGACGAGTCGCGAGGCTCCGGCGCCATCCCGGCTCGTGAGCGAAGGCTCGTATCGACCCGCGAGCGGAAATCGCTGCGGGTTCAATGGGAGAATGCAGCGCATGCCCTTGAGAACGGACTCCCGCTCGTGCCGCGGGTTTCTCAACGGAGTGCTCGGAGCAGGCGGCGGTGTGCTGCTCGCCGCCGCCGGAGCGCTCCCGGCCCTGGAGCCCGCGAAAGGCCAGCTCGCGGTCTCCGGCGCCGAACAGCCCGAGCTCGCGCCCTTCGACGAGCTACCGAGCCGGTTCGTGAGGGAGCAGCAGGTGCCGGGCGCGCAACTCGCGATCGCGGGGGATGGGCGGCTGGTCTACGCACGCGGCTTCGGCTTGGCGGACCGCGATTCGCAGCGGGCCGTCGCGCCGACCGCGCCCCGCTTTGCGGGGCTGCCGTAGCGCATGGCCGCACGACCCTCATGCGGGCACGGAGCGAGTCGGGTGCCGGGTCTGGCCGCCCTGGCCCTGATCGTCGCCGCCGCAACCGCGCAAGCGCGGCTCAACATTGATCGCCGAGCGTGACGTGACGGAGCATCACCGGCGCCGCGATCGCGTGAGGCTCCTTGCGATCGCCGGCCTCGCCATCGGCCTCGGATCGATCGTCCATGCGGCGCCCGACGAGAAGCTGCTCGGGAAGGACCAGGGCTATCCGGTCGGCAAGGCCGCCGACGGCAACTGGTACTACGACGAATCGGTCCGGGTGGGCTCCTTCACCCATCAGGGCGACATCCCCGGACTGTTCAACGGCGGAACGAACGTCCTGCAACCCGCCGACAAGCCGATGGCGCTCGCCGTCGCGACGCGGGAGCCCGACTATCGCTGGGACGTGGATCAGGCGCGCGGCCTGACGGTCGACGACTACCTCGGGCGCCAGCGGATCATGGGCCTCGTGATCGTCAAGGACGGGGTGATACAGGTCGAGCGATATCAATACGAGCGCAAGCCCGCGCACCGCTTCACGTCGCATTCGATGGCGAAGTCGATCGCCGCGCTCGCCATCGGCATCGCGCTCCATGAAGGCAAGATCGAGTCGCTGGACGACCGCGCCGACCGCTATGCGCCCGCGCTCGGCGGCACGCTCTACGGCGGCACCACGATCCGCAATCTGCTGCGGATGGCCTCCGGCGCGCGCTACGACCAGCGCTACGAATGGGCCGGAGACACGGCGCGCTTCAATGCCGCGCTCGTGCGCGGAGGGATCGAGGCCGCGGCGCGGGTGATCACCGAGCGCGAGACCGAGGACGGCAGGCGCTTCAACTACTCCAGCGCCCAGACCGCGATGCTCGGCGCCGTCGTGCGCGGCGCCACGGGGATGAGCCTCAGCGCGTATCTGGCGCCGCGGCTCTGGCAGGCGATCGGCGCGGAGGAGACCGCGCTGTGGCGCACCGACCGGACCGGGCTCGAAGTGGCCTCCGGCAACTTCAACGCCACGCTGCGCGACTACGCCCGGCTCGGCACGGTGCTCGCCTACGACGGCGTGCGGCCGGACGATCCGACCGGCAAGCAGATCATCCCGCTCGCGTTCCTGCGCGAGGCGACCGACTGGAAGCGCGCACCGCCGCAGTTTCGTCCCGGCAAGGCGACGCCGTATTTCGGCTACGGCTATCAGATCTGGCTGTTCCCCGGCGAGCGCAGACGATTCGCGCTGCTCGGCGTGTACGGCCAGTCGATCTTCATCGATCCCGGCCTACGGCTCGCCATGGTCCAGTGCGGCGCCAACGCCACCGCCGAGGCCGGCAAGACCAGCCTCGGCCGCGAGCGCATCGCGTTCTGGCGTGGGGTGGTTCGCCATTACGGCGAGTGGTGACGAAAAGGACGTCAGAGCGGCGTAACGCGCGCGTGCAGCACGGCCGCCCGCCCGCCGCGCGCCGCCGCGAGGCAGCGCTGGATCGCGGCCGGCACCGCGCCGGGATCGGTCACGAGCTCCCCGTGCGCGCCGGCGGCCTCGGCGAGCTGCGCGAAGTTCATCCCGGGCTCGAGCCGCGCCTCGTAGTCGCTCGCCGCTTTGGCGTCCCCGTCGGGGTAGACGCGCAGCGTCGCTTCCTTGACCGCGGCCCAGCCGCCGTTGTCGAGCACGACGGTGAAGATCGGCAGGCCGTACTGCTTCGCGACCGCGTAGACGGACGCCGGGTTGCAGAAGTAGAAGCTGCCGTCGCCGCAGATCTGCACCACCGTCCGCTCGGGCCGCGCGAGCTTCACGCCGAGCGCCGTGCCGCCGGAGAACCCCAGCCCGCCGCCGGCGAGCCCGATCACCGAGCCGGGCCGCGAGCGCGGGATCTGGTGGAACACGGCGAGCGTGTTGCGGATCGCCTCGTTCAGCACGACGTCGTCCGGATCGATCGCCCGGCCGATCTCGGCGCACAGGTACTGGGGATTGATCCGGCCTTCGGTCCCCTTGTCGGCGGCCTGCTTCGCGATGCCGGCGGCGCGGGCCTCGTGCTCCCTGGCGAGCGCCGCGACGCGCTGCGCCGCCGCGGCGCGATGCGCCGCGCTCGCCTTCGCCTTCACGGCCGCGACGAGCTGCGCGACGATGCGGCAGCTGTCGCCCTGGATGCGCAGGTTCGCCGCGAAGCCCCACATCGGGAGCGACTGCTTGACGGTGTCGACGTCGATCTGCGCCCAGAAGGTCGCGGGGTTGTCCGGCGTGTCCTTGGGAATCCACGGCACGTCCACGTCGACGAGGAGCCCGACGTCGGCCTCGGCCACGTGCTTCCCTGGCAAATGGCCGGCGAAGCACGGCGAGTCGTGCGGGATGCACAGGTAGAGCGGATTGAATTCGAACACCCGGATGCCGGCGAGCCGTGCGAGCTCCGCGAGGAGCGGCGGTGCCGCGAGGTTGCGGCCGGCGTAGGCCGTGACCAGGATCGGGTTCTGCGCCGCGAGCAGCCGGTCGGCGAGCGCGGCGATCGTCTCCGGATCCGCGCCGCCCGCCGCGGTCGGCCCGAACCGCTCGGCCGGGAACGAGCGCACCGCGTTTTCGGGCCACGTCTCGGCGAGCGTCTCGCGCGGCAGCGTCAGGTACACCGGGCCCCGCGGGTCGGTTTGCATCACCGAGTGCGCGCGCCGCAGCACCTCCTTGGCCACCACGCCCGACGGCAGGCTGTATTCCCACTTCACGTACGGGCGCACGATCCCCGCCTGGTCGAACGGCTCCTGGACGAAGTGCACGTAGGTGTCGCGCGAGCCGGTGAGCTCGCCGCGGAACGTGAACGGCGCCCGGCCCGCCATGACGAGCGCCGGGGTGCGCGCGCGCGCCAGGTTGTGGATGCCGACGGCCGAGTTCGCCGTGCCGACGTCTACGTGCACCATCACGCCCTGGCCGCGGCCGGTCGCCATGGCGTAGCCCGCCGCCATGTGGATCGCCACGTTCTCGTGCGGGCACAGGATGGTCTTCGGCAGGCGCCGTCCGCGCTTGCGCCAGCGCGCGATCTCCTCGATGAGCGGCGCGTGATCGGTGCCCAGGTTGCAGAAGAGATACTCGATCCCGAGCTCGTCCAGTCCCTCGAGAAAATAGTGGGCGGTCGAGTTGAGCTTGACCTGCGGCGACTGGTCCATTCGCGGCCCTCCGGCTAGCGCGATCATACAGGCGCCGCACGCGCTGGGATAAGATCGCGTGCTTCCAGCCACAACCAATACACGAGGAGGAGCGTCCATGAAGGCCCACAATCCGTCGGCCGTCCACGATCCGATCGGCACCTACAGCCACGGCCTCGAGGTGCCGCCGAACGCGCGCTGGCTCTACGTCGCCGGCCAGGTCGGGATGCGCAAGGACGGCGTCGTGCCGCCGACGATCGAGGAGCAGACCGAGCTCGCCTGGCAGAACATCGTGGCGATCCTCGCCGCCGCGGGCATGAAGGTGACCGACATCGTCAAGATGACGCAGTTCCTGGTGAACCTCGAGGATTTCCCCAAGTACGCGGCGACGCGCGCGAAGTTCCTCGCCGGGCACCGGCCCGCCTCGACCGGGCTCGTGATCCGCTCGCTCGTGCGCCCCGAGTTCCTCGTCGAGGTCGAGGCGATCGCGGCGAAGGCGGCCCCGGCGGCGAAAGCCGCGAAGCGTCCGGCCGCGAAGAAGGCGGCCGCCAAGCGGAAGAAGCGTTGACGCTCGCTCCCCTCCTTTCCGCGGAGGGGTGGCCGGGGCGTCGCCGAGGACGGGGTGGTGCAGTTCGTCGGCTCGACCACCCCGTCGCGCTCCGCGCGACACCCCTCCTGTCCAGGAGGGGGGAGCTGCTGAAGCCATGAGCCTCGATCTCTGCTTCATGCCGGCGACGGAGCTCGTCGCACGCTACCGCGCGCGCAGCCTCTCGCCGGTCGAGGTCGCGCGCGCGGTCCTCGAGCGGATCCGCGCGCTCAACCCGCAGCTCAACGCCTACTGCCTCGTCGACGAGGAGAGCGCGCTCGCCGCGGCGCGCGCCGCCGAGGGGCGCTGGGCGAAGGGCGCACCGGCGGGACCGCTCGACGGCGTGCCGGTGTCGATCAAGGATCTCGTCCTCGCCAAGGGCTGGCCGACGCTGCGCGGCTCGCGGACGATCGATGCGGCCGGACCCTGGAACGACGACGCGCCCGCCACCGCGCGGCTGCGCGAGAGCGGCGCGGTGCTGCTCGGCAAGACCTGCACGCCCGAGTACGGCTGGAAGGGCGTCACCGACAGCCCGCTCACCGGCATCACCCGCAACCCCTGGAACCTCGAGCGCACCCCCGGGGGCTCGAGCGGCGGCGCCTCCGCCCAGCTCGCGGCGGGAATGGGCCAACTCGCCGTCGGCACCGACGGCGGAGGCTCGATCCGCATCCCGAGCGCGTTCGCCGGGGTCTCCGGCATCAAGCCGCACTTCGGTCGCGTCCCGGCGTGGCCGCTGTCGCCGATGGGCACCGTCGCGCACGTGGGTCCGATGGCCCGCACCGTCGGCGACCTCGCGCTGATGCTGAACGTGCTCGCGCGCCCCGACGCGCGGGATTGGCACGCCCTGCCCTACGACCCCGCCGACTGGACCGCGAGCCTCGCGTCCGGGGTCGAAGGCCTGCGCATCGCGTACAGCCCCCGGCTCGGCTACGTGAAGTACGTGCATCCCGAGGTGGAAGCGCGCGTCGCCGACGCGGCGAAGGCGCTCGCCGCGCTCGGCGCGCGGGTCGAGCGGATCGATCCCGGCTTTCCCGATCAGCGCGACACCTTCTGGGTGCACTGGACGAGCGGCGCCTTCAACGCGCTGCGCAAGCTCCCGCCCGAGAAGTTCGCGCTGCTCGAAGACGGCCTGCGGCAGGCGTTCGAGGCCGGCTCGCGCCACACGCTGGCCGACTACTTCGACGCGGTCGCGGCGCGGACCGCGATCGCCGAGCGGATGAAGCAGTTCCATCGCGACTGGGACGTGCTCGTCACGCCGGCGCTCGCGGTGCCCGCGTTCGAGGTCGGCCGCGTCGCCCCGGCCGCGCCGGCCGGGCTCGAGCACGACTGGACCTGGTGGACGCCGTTCACGTTCCCGTTCAACCTGACGCAGCAGCCGGCGGCGTCGGTGCCGTGCGGCTTCACGGCCGAGCGCCTGCCGGTCGGCCTGCAGCTCGTCGCGCCGCCGCACCGCGAGGACCTGGCGCTGCGCGCCGCGCACGCCTTCCAGCAGGCGACCGATCATCTGCGGCGGCCGTCGCTGTAGCCGCCGCCGTTATGCCACGTGCCGTAACGCGTTACGTCAGCATCACGATGGCCACCCGCAAGTCCCCCGTCCCGGCCGCCGAACGCATGCGGCGCTACCGCGCGCGCCGCCGCGCCGCCGGTTTCCGGCTCGGCCGGTGTTGCGTGCCGGTCGCGGGCCTGCGCGCGACGCGGCCGTTCTCCGACCATCGCGTCCTCGACGCCCGCAGCCTCGCTCTGCACGCCCTCATCGCACGGAAGATCGCTCGCGACCCGAGCCTGCTCAAGGTTGCGCGGCGGAACCTCGACCGCTGGCGAGCGGCGCGCGGCATCGGGCCTCCGGCGCTCGCCAGGTGGCGGACGATCCTCGCGCGACCGTGGCCGCACGTCGCCGCGATCCTCACGGAGATGAGCGAGAATGCAGCCCGGCTGCGCCACGCCTCGCCGTTCGCCGGAATCCTCAGCGCGGCCGAGCGCGCAAGACTTTACGAGGCCTTCCGAGTCTGAGGCCCAACACCAAGAAAGGAGCCTGAAATGCTGAAGATCTGGGGCCGCGTCAACTCGATCAACGTGCAGAAGGTGATGTGGACCGTCGCCGAGCTCCGCCTCCCGCACGAGCGTGTCGACGCCGGGATGGAGCACGGCGTGGTGAACACGCCCGAGTACCGGAGGCTGAATCCGAACGGGCGGGTGCCGACGATCGAGTACGACGGCTTCGTGCTGTGGGAGTCGAACGTGGTCGTGCGCTATCTCTTCGCGAAGCACGGCCCGCGCCGCAGCCTCGAGGAGGGCTACGGCGCCGAGAAGTGGATGGACTGGACCACGAGCACGGTGGCAGCGCCGATCACGACGATCTTCTGGCAGCTGATCCGCACCCCGGCGGAGAAGCGCGACGGCGCGGCCGTCGCGGCGGCGCTCAAGCAGGCGGGCGACGTCTTCAAGGTCGCCGACGACGCGCTCGCCGCGCAGCCGTACCTCTCCGGCCGCGAATTCGGCATGGGCGACGTGCCGTTCGGCTGCTTCACCTACCGCTGGTTCGCGCTGCCGATCGAGCGACCCGCGCACGCGAACCTCAGCCGCTACTACGAGCGGCTGAAGTCCCGGCCGGCCTACAAGCAGCACGTGATGCTTCCGCTCAGCTAGCGGCGGGCGGGCGGTTGGCTCCGTCCGGCGCGCCCGCGGCGCCCCTGCCGGCGCGCCTGGTTGCGGTCGTCTTCCTGCCGTTCGCGGCGGGCTACTTCCTCTCCTACTTCTTCCGCAACGTCAACGCGGTCATCGCGAAGGACCTCGCGGGCGAGTTCGCGCTCTCGCCCGCCGACCTCGGACTGCTCACGAGCGCGTACTTCATTGCGTTCGGGCTCGCGCAGATTCCGGTCGGCGTCCTCCTCGACCGCTACGGCCCGCGGCGCGTCGTCGCCACGCTGCTCTGCGTCACGGCGACCGGCGCGCTCGCCTTCGGCGCCGCGGAAGGCTTCGGGGCGCTCGCGGTCGGCCGCGGGCTGATCGGCCTCGGCGTCTCCGCGTGCCTGATGGGCGCGATCAAGGCGTTCACGCTCTGGTTCCCGCTCTCGCGCCTCGCCACCCTCAGCGGCTGGTACATCTTCGTCGGCGGCATCGGCGGGCTGTCGGCGACCGCGCCGGTCGAGGCGGCGCTCGGCGTGATCGGCTGGCGGGTGATGTTCTACGGGCTCGCGGGAGCGTGCCTCGCCGTCGCCGCGCTCATCACGCTCGCCGTGCCGGAGAAGGCGCTGCCGGGCGCCGGCGCGACCTGGGGCGAGCAGTTCCGGGGCGTGGGCAGCATCGTACGCCGGCCGCTCTTCTGGCGGATCGTGCTGCCGTTCGTGATCACGCACGGCGCGTACCAGGCGCTCCAGGGGCTCTGGCTCGGCCCGTGGCTCACCGACGTCGCGGGATTCGCCCGCGACGGCGCCGCGAAGCTGCTCCTCGTCACCGCGACGGCCTACGCGATCGGCTCGGTCGCTTTCGGCACCTTCGCCGACCGGCTGGCCGCGCGCGGCCACTCCCGGCTCGCGCTGTACAAGGGCGGGCTCCTCGTCTCGTTCGCCGCGTTCGTCGCGCTCGCGCTCGACGTCGCGGTCCCGCGCGCCGCGCTCCTGGCGATCTACGGCTTCAGCGTCATGTCGGGCGCGCTCGTCTTCGCGCTGGTCACGCCGCACTTTCCGGCGGGCATGTCGGGACGCGTCATCACCGCGCTGAACTTCGGCATGTTCACCGCGTCGTTCGCGTTTCAGTGGGGGATCGGCGCGGTGCTGCGGGGGTTCCCGAGCGTCGACGGGCGGTACGCGCCGGACGGCTACGCCGCGGCCCTCGTCGGCATCGCCGTGCTGCAGACCGCGGTGGTCGCGTGGCTGCTGCCGTTCCGCGAGCCCGCGGAGCGGCCGGTCGACCGAACGGGGCGCTAGACGCGGCGCGGTCGCGGGCCGGATCGCGTCGCGGCGAGCACGGCGAGGAGCCCGAGGGCGAGCAGCAGCAGGGTCCCCGGCTCGGGCGCTTGCTGCCCGGAGACATCGTCGAACACGCCGATCAGGCCGAGCCCGGCGTTGGAGAACTCGATGATCTGGGCGTTCGGGTTGCCGCCGACGAGCGACACGGTGTTGCCATATCGCATACGGCTTCAAGGCGAGCAAGGCGCTGCTGACGGCGATCGAACTGGAGATCTTCGGGCTGCTGTCGGCCGCTCCCGGCGCGGCGGCCGAGCTCGCCGAGCGGACCGGGATACCGCCCAACCGGATGGAGGCCCTGCTCACCGCGCTCTGCGGCCTGGGGTTGGTCGTCGCGAAGGAAGCGCGCTACAGCAACGCGCCGGCGTGCGAGGAGTACCTCGTTCCGGGCAGGAAAGCCTACTTCGGCGATTACTTCCGCCTGCAGACCGATCGGCTCATTTTTCCGGCGTTCGCCCATCTCACCGAGCTGCTGCAGCGGGGGCGAACGCCCGCGGCCTGGCGTCGATACGACGAGCTGATGCGCGATCCGAGGGAAGCCGAGCAGTTCAGCCACGGGCAGCACCACGGATCCCTGGGACCGGCGACCGCGCTGGCGAAAAAGCTCGACCTCTCGGGCCGCGGCGCCCTTCTCGACGTCGGCGGGGGCAGCGGCGCCTTCACGATCGCGCTCTGCAAGCGAAATCCCGCCCTGCGGGCGACGCTCCTCGACTATGAAGGCGCGCTCAGCGTGGCGCGCGGATACGTGGCGAAGGCCGAGCTGTCCGATCGCGTCGGCTATTTCCCGGGCAACGCCCTGCGGATCCAGTGGCCGGCGGGCCACGACACGATCCTGATGTCCTACCTGCTGAGCGCGGTCGACGGCGAGTGCATCGACCCGTTGATCGAGAGCGCCTTCGCGGCGCTGCCCGCGGGCGGGATGCTGGTGGTGCACGACTTCATGGCCGACGACGATAGGTGCGGTCCGCCGGATGCGGCGCTCTGGTTCCTGACGTGCCTCTTCAATGCCCCGGGCGCAATCGTGCTCACGCCCGGAGCGCTGGAACGGCGCTTTCGCGAGGCCGCCTTCGTCGACGTGTCGGTCTGGGAGCTCATTCCCGGGCTCACGCGGGTCGCGCAGGCGCGCAAGCCGGGCTGAAACGGGGAAGCGACCGACCCTACTCGCCGCGCGCCTCGGTGATCTTCGCGCCCGTCCCGTCGGCGTTCGGCTTCGATCCGGCGAGCGCGGCGAGCTGCGCGTGCCGCTCGGGCTTGTCGAGCTTCGCGAGCCCCTTCACCGCGGCATAGAAGCGCGGCAGGTCGCCGTTCTCGCGCGCGAGAAGTGCGCGGAACGCCGGGACGAGCTCCTCGTAGGTGGCGACCGACGCGAGCTTGGCGTTGTTGACGCCGCCGTCGAACCAGCGGTCGTAGCCGGCGAAGCCGCCCCAGCTCGCTTTCAGCGCCCGGTAGTCCGCGTCCATCTCGGCGAAGCGCTTCGCCTTGCCGGCCCGCCGCGCCTCTTCGGGCAGCGGCTCCCGGTAGAACGCGGCGAGCCGCTCCCGGTGGCGCAGCACGAGCCGCACGAAAGCGTGCCGCCGCTCGCGCGCGGCCGCGTAGGCATCGCGCTCGGCCGGCGTCGCGCTGCGCTCGAGCCAGCGCCGCACGCCCTCCTCCTCGACCGCGACCGCGAACGACTCGTTGAACATCGTGTCGCCTTTCACGTAGACGACCTGGTGCGCGAGCTCGTGGAAGACGAGCCGCGCGACCTCGGCGTCCGGATAGCGCAGGAACGTGTTCAGCACGGGGTCGTCGAACCAGCCGAGCGTGGAGTAGGCCGCGACACCGTAGAGGTGCACGTCGTGGCCCTCCTTGCGCAGCCCGACGCCGTAGGCCTCCGCGTCCGCCTGCGCGTAGTAGCCGCGATAGGCGACGCATCCGGCGACCGGAAAGCAGCTCTGGCGCGGCTCGACGGAGAACTCGGCGGCGGCGAACACGTTCCAGATGACGTAGGGCCGGCCGATGTCGGCGTAGACGCGGTAGCTGCCGTTGTCCGGCAGCGCGAGCTCGCGGCTGGAGAAGTCGCGGATCGCGGCGACCCGCTCGAGCCGCAGCCGCAGCTCGGGCGCCGTGGCGGGATCGGCGATCCGCGCGGCGATCGGCTCGGACCGGCGCATGACGTCGAGATGCCCGTTGATCGCCTGCCCGTAATAGGAGAGCGTCGAGCAGCCCGCGGCGACCGCGATCGCCGCCAGCGCTCCGGCGAGGAGAACGCGTCTTGCCCCCCTGTTAAGGGGGGCAGCGAGCGCAGCGCGCCGGGGGGTTTTGAAATCCCCCGCCTCACTTCGTTCGGCACCCCCCTTAACAGGGGGGCGGTTCGGAGGGAGCCTCATCGCGCGAAGCGCCCGTGCTCGAGGAACGCGGCGACCTGGCGTGCGGTCGCCGGCGAGACGAGCATCTGGCTGTGCGCCACCGGCAGCACGATGTGGTCGGCGAGGCGCGGATGCCGCGTCTCGTCGACGGTGACGACGCCGTCGTTCGGCGCGGGAAGCCGCAGCATCAGCGCGCCCAGGCCGAAGCGCCGCGTGCCCGCGATCGCGCCCGCCTCGACCCCGGCGGGGATGTCGAGCCGCGGCATCGCGAGCCACAGGGAGCGCGTCGTGCCGAGGAATCGCGCACCCCAGCGCGAGCGCGCCATCTGCCGGCCGCCCTCGCACCCGGCGATCGGCGCGCCGAGGAGGACGAGCCGGCCCACGCGCGGGTCGGGGCGGTCGCCCAGCGCGCGGAGCGCGACGACCCCGCCCATGCTGTGCGCGACGAGGTGCACGCGGCGCCCGTCCGCGGCCGCGATCGCGCGCCCGATGCGCGCGGCGTTGTGCTCGAAGTCCCGCATGGCCGAAAGATATCCTACCGGGCGGGTGCGGAAGCCGCGGCGCGCGAGCGCCGCGGCGAGGTAAAGCATCACGGCGCGGTTCGTCCACAGGCCGTGGACGAGGATCACGGTGTCGCCCGCGGTCATGGCCCGGGCGCCGGGGCGCGGCCGGCGAGCCGCGCCGCGACGACCGCCGGGGGAAGCGCGAACAGCGCGAAGCTCCACGCGAAGCTCCCGGTCGCGGACACCATCGCGGCGAAGAGCGGCGGGCCGGCCACCGCGCCGGCGAAGGTGAAGAACTGCGTTCCCGCGGTCGCGCTGCTGACCTGGCCCGCCGGCGCGCAGCGCGCGACCTCGGCGAGGAACACGCCGTTCCAGCCGACCGCGGAGGCGCCGAAGAGCACCGCGACGGCGACGATCGCGGCGAGCGGCCATGCGCTCGAGAACGCCGCGGTGAGGAGCGCGCACGCCGCCGAGATCGCCCCCAACCCGGCGAGCATCGCCCGCGGCCGGAGCCAGCGGTCCGCGACCGCCCCCCAGATGATGCGGCCGACGATCCCCGAGCCGTGGGCGAACGCGTAGACGAGCCCGGCCAGGACGAGGCCGTATCCGACGTGCAGGTTCAGATAGGACACGAAGTAGGTCACGAGCACGAGCTGCACCGAAGCGTAGCCGAGCGAGGCGAGCGCGAGCTCGCGCAGGCTCCGATCGGCGAGCACGAGCTCGATCGGGCGGCCCAGGCCGGCGAACGCTCCGCGGAAGCTCCGCGCGAACCCGGTCCCTGCCGTCGCCGGGTCCGCGAGCGTCGCGCGGGCGGGCAGCAGGGCGAATGCGGCAGCGATGCAGACCGCCGCGAGCACGGGCAGCGTATCCGCCCAGCCGAGCGCGAGCACGAGCGGCGGCACGGCGGCGCCGGCGATCGCACCGCCGATCGGCACGCCGGTCTGCTTGATCGAGAAGACGAAGGCGAGCATGCCCGGCGGCGTCCGGTGCGCGAGGATGTGGGAGCTGACCGGGTTGACGAAGCCGTACCCGATGCCGATGACGAACGCCGCGAGCGGCAGGAGCGCGAGGAGCCCGAGCTTGCCGAGCGCGAGGCCCAGGGCGGCGAGCACCATCGCCGCCTGGCACAGCGCCAGCGGGCCGAAGCGCGCCATGAGCCACCCGGTCATGAGGCCCGAGACCATCGCGCCGAAGTAGCTGATCGCCACGAAGAGCCCGACCGCCTGCGGCGCGACGCCGAGATCGGGGGCGGCCACCGGCGCGAGGACGGACGGCGCGATCATCGCCATCGATGCGAGGGTCTGCACGGCGAGCGTGAAGACCAACGCGATGGCGGTAGCTCTCATCGGGGCCGGGGGACGGGGGATGAGGGATGGGACGGGACGCCGCCGTTCAGGGGGACCCGCCTGATCGCAACGACGCCGCCGCTCTCATTCCCCATCCCCCATTCCCCATCTCCCATCCCTATTCGACTTGAATGCTGCCGTTGGCGGCCACCTGGACCGTGCTCGTGCCGGCTTCGAAGGCCGGCGGCGCGACCTCGGCCGGCGTCGCGGCCCGCGCCTGCGCCAGCATCGGCCGCGGCTGCGGCGGCATGCCGCCGGTATTGATGCCGAGCCGCCGGATCTTGTAGCTCTTGCCGCCGATCGCCTTCGCGGCGATCTCCGCCCGGCCGCGGAACGCCGCGACCGCCTCGGTGATCAGCTCGTTCTCGGTCTGCCGGCGGAGCTCCGGCGAGACCGAGAACGTCACGGCGCCGAGCTGCATCGACGACTGCAGCTTGCCGATCAGGTTCGCCATCGCCACGAAGTCCTTCGATTCGAGCCGGATCTCGGCGCGCCCCCGCCAGCCGGTCAGCCGGTTGTTGCGGTCGTAGACCGGAAAGGTCTGGTTGAAGCCGGAGCGGGCCTTCACCGCCTTGAACTCGCCGGCGGCCTTCAGGCCGTCGGCGGTGACGCGGTTCAGCCGATCGGCCACCTTCGCCGCGGACGCGTCGTTCACCTCGGCGTGCATCGAAGCGAGCATGAGGTCGTTCTCGATCTCGCGCGCGACCTCGGCCTGGAGATCGATCTGGTTGTAGCGCGGCGGCTCGGGCTGCGCCTGGGCGATCGCGGCCGAGGCGGCGAGGCTGGCGGCGAGCGCGAGGAAGGCACGGCAGGTCATTTCGACTCCTTCAGAGTTCGCGATGGAACGCCGTCTAACGCGGACGCCGCGCCAACGGGGTTAGGATCGCCCGGATGAGCAGTATCGGCGTGTTTCTCGGCCGGGGCGCCGCATGGCTGCGCCGCTGCTGGTCGTGCGGCGCGCCGCTGGGCCCGCGCGACCGGAAGTGCCTGCGTTGCGGGGCATCCCAGCCGCGCGAAGTGTAGCCGCTCAGCGCGCCTGCTTCCGGATCCGCTCGAACTCCTCCGCCGCGCGCCGATGGGTCGCGCGCGCCTCGGAAGCGGCCCGGCGCGCCGCCTCGAGGTCCCGGCGCGCGCTCGCGTCGCGGCGCCGCGCCTCCTCCGCGGCCCGCTCGGCGTCCGTGCGCGCCGCGGCGGCGTCCTTCGCCGCGCGTTCCGCCTCGCCCAGGCGTGCATCCGCCTCTTCGGCGTACCTCCGCGTGTACTCCACGTTGCGCTGCGCCTCGTCGTAGGCCCGCACCGGCAGGGTTCGACTCTCGGTCGGCGCCTGGGCTGCCGCCGCCGCGCCGGCGAGCGCCAATGCGAGGCCGACGAGCTTCGTCACGACTGTTTCCTTCACCCTCACCCCTGACCCCTCTCCCGCTACGCACGGGAGAGGGGAACGTCGCGAGCCGCCGCGCGTCCGCACAGCGGCTATGCAAGGTTGCGCAGCTCGCGCAAGCCCACCGAGAGCATCGCGAGATCGGGCGCCGGCACGGCGCGCAGCTCGCCGAGGAGGCGCGACGCGCGCTCCATGGTGTCGCGGCTGCGCGCCTCCCACGCCGACACCAGCGCGCCGGGGTCGTTCTCGCGCCCGTTCGCGAGCACGTTGCCGGCGAGCGTGCGCTGCAGCCCGGCGAGATCGTCGCGCATCGAGCCCTTGGCGAGCGTCTGCCAGTGGCTGTCGGCCGGAAGCTTGCCGATGCGGTCGCGGAGCCACGCGAGGCCGAGCTTCGACGAGAGCTGGAAGTAGACGCCCGCGACGGTCTCGACCGGACGCTCCGAGCTCTCGGCGATCTCGACGATGTCGAGCGCGGCGTACAGGGTGTCGAGCGCCGCGACGCGGAGCGCGATCTCCTGCGGCACGCCGGCCTGCGTCCAGCGGACCACCCCGATGTCCAGCTGCGACCGCGCCGGCGGATCGAGCAGCTGCAGCAGGTGCGCGTGCAGCGCCTCGACGCCCGGCTGGAAGCGCTCGATCGTCGGCGCCACCGGCTCGGCGAGCCGCCGCGACCGGAGGAACCACGCCGTCGCGCGCACGATGAGGCGGCCTGCCTCGATCAGCATGTCCGCCTGGATCGAGTCGGCCACCTTCGTGTCGAGCGCCTCGATCGACTGCCACAGCGGCACGTAGCCGAACACCTCGCGGGTGAGCAGGTAGGCGCGCACGATCTCGGGCGCGCGCGCGCCGGTCGTCTCCATCGTCCGGTGGACGAACGTCGAGCCGACGCGGTTCACCATGCTGTTCACGACGTGCGTGGCGATGATCTCGCGCTTGAGCGGATGCCGCGGCATGACGCCCGCGTAGACCTCGCGCAGCGCCTGCGGGAAGTACCGGCCGAGCGCGGTGGCGATCCACTCGTCCTCGGGCAGATCGGAGGCGAGGAACTCGTCGTAGAGCCAGATCTTCGAGTACGCGAGCAGCACGGCGCGCTCCGGGGTCGTGAGCCCGAGGCGCTTGGTGCGGCGCTCGGCGAGCTCCTCGTCGGAGGGCAGGAACTCGAGCGCGCGGTTGAGCCGCCCGGCCTTCTCGAGGAAGTGGATGAAGCGGCTCTGCTGGTCGAGGAGCTGGGGCGCGATCCGGGTCCCGATCGACAGCGACTGGGTCTGGAAGTAGTTGTCGCGGAGGACGAGCGCGGCCACCTGGTCGGTCATCTGGGCGAGCAGGGTGTTGCGCTGCTCCTCGGTGAGCTCGCCGTCGGCCATCACCAGCCCGAGCAGGATCTTGATGTTGACCTCGTGGTCCGAGGTGTCGACGCCGGCGGAGTTGTCGATCGCGTCGGTGTTGATCCGGCCGCCGGCGAGCGCGTATTCGATCCGCCCGAGCTGGGTGCACCCGAGGTTGCCGCCCTCGGCGACGACCTTGCAGCGGAGCTCGGCGCCGTTCACCCGGATCGCGTCGTTCGCGCGGTCGCCGACGTCGGCGTGGCTCTCCTTCTCGCTCTTGACGTAGGTGCCGATGCCGCCGTTGTACAGCAGGTCGACCGGCGCCTTGAGGATCGCGTTGATGAGCTCGTGCGGCGCGAGGGCGTCGGCCTCGATCCCGAGCGCGCGCTGCGCCTCCGGCGAGATCGGCACCGACTTCGCGCTCCGCGGCCAGACGCCGCCGCCGCGCGCGATCAGCATCGAGTTGTAGTCGCCCCACGAGGACCGCGGCAGGCCGAACAGGCGCTTGCGCTCGGCCCAGCTCGAGGCCGCGTCGGGATCCGGGTCGAGAAAAACGTGCCGGTGATCGAACGCCGCGACCAGACGGATGTGCTTCGAGAGCAGCATCCCGTTGCCGAAGACGTCGCCCGACATGTCGCCGATGCCGACCACCGTGAAGTCGGTCGTCTGGGTGTCGACGCCCGTCTCGCGGAAGTGCCGCTTCACCGACTCCCAGGCGCCGCGCGCGGTGATGCCCATCGCCTTGTGGTCGTAGCCGGCGGAGCCGCCGGAGGCGAAGGCGTCGTCGAGCCAGAAGCCGTATTCCTTCGACACCTCGTTCGCGTAGTCGGAGAAGGTGGCGGTCCCCTTGTCCGCGGCGACGACGAGGTACGGGTCGTCGGCGTCGCGGCGGCGCACCTGCGGCGGCGGCACGACCTTGCCGCCGACGAGGTTGTCGGTGAGGTCGAGCAGGCCCCTCAGGTAGTCCTTGTAGCAGGCGACGCCTTCCTTAAGGTACGCCTCGCGCTCGGTCGGCGCGGGGGCGCGCTTGAGCACGAACCCGCCCTTGGAGCCGACCGGCACGATGACGATGTTCTTCACCATCTGCGCCTTCACCAGCCCGAGGACCTCGGTGCGGAAGTCCTCCGGCCGGTCCGACCAGCGCAGCCCCCCGCGCGCGACCTTGCCGCCGCGCAGGTGCACACCCTCGAAGCGCGTCGAGTACACCGCGATCTCGAACATCGGCCGCGGCTCGGGCAGCCCGGGGATCTGCGCCGGATCGAACTTGAACGAGAGACACGGCCGTCGCCGGCCGTCGGCGTCGCGCCGCCAGTAGTTGGTGCGCGTGGTCGCGAGGATCAGCGCGAGATACTGGCGGAGTACCCGGTCCTCGCTGAGGTTGGCGACACGGTCGAGCGCCCGCTCGATCGCCGCCACCTGTGCCGCGGCGCCCTCGTCGTCGGCGTTCTCCGGGTCGAGCCGCAGCTTGAAGAGATTCGCCAGCATGCGCGCGATCACCGGGTTCGCGTCGAAGGTCTGCTCGATGTATCCCAGCGACAGCGGGAATCCGGTCTGGCGCAGGTACTTCGAGTACGCCCGCAGGATGACGATCTCGTCGGCGCTGAGGCGCGCCGCGAGCACGAGCCGGTTGAAATCGTCGTTCTCGATCTCGCCGGCGAACACCCGTCCGAACGCCTCCTCGAAGATCGCGTCGACCGCTTCGACGTCGATCTCGGTGCTGCCCGCCTTGAGGCCGAAGTCGTGGATCCACAGCGCGTCGGTCCCTTCGGGGGTTACGCGGTAGGGCCGTTCCTCGAGCACGCGCAGCCCCATGCGCTCGAGCATGGGCAGGCTGTCGGAGAGCGACACCGGGCCGCCCCGGTGGACGAGCTTGAATCGCAGCGCGCTGGGCGGCGCCTCGCGCGGCCGGTAGAGATTCATTCCCAGCCCGCCGCCGCCGGCGGTCTTCGCAAGCAGCTCGCAATCGGGGACGGCCTCGCGCGCCGGGACGTCCTCGCGGTACGCGGCCGGGAACGCCGTCCCGAACCGGCGGTAGAGCTCGTTGCCGCGCCCCTCGCCCAGCGCCTCGACGAGGGCCTCGCGGAGCGCGTCCTCCCAGCGCCGCGCCGCCGCGACGAGCCTCGCCTCGAGCTCGCGCGCGTCGTACGCCGGGATCTGGCCCGGGGTCGTGCGCACGGTGATCATGATCCGCGCGAGCATCGACTCCGAGAGGAACACGTTGAAGTCGGAGGAACTGCCCTTGAACGCCTCCATCAGGATCGCCTGCCACTTGCGGCGCAGATCGGTCGTGTAGTTCTCGCGCGGCGCGTAGATGAGGCAGGTGAGGTAGCGCTCGAACGGATCGCGGCGGACGAACAGCCGGAAGCGCTGCCGCTCGCCGAGGTGGAGGATGCCGAGCGCGGTGTGGAAGAGCTCTTCCTCGGAGATCTGGAACAGCTCGTCCCGCGGATAGGTGTCGAGGATGCTCTCGAGCGTCTTCCAGGCGTGCCCGCCGGACACGAACCCGGCGCGCGCCTGGACGTTCGCCACCTTCCGGCGCAGGAGCGGGATGTCGGCCGGGCGCGCGTGATAGGCGACGTGGGTGTAGAGCCCGAGGAAGCGGTGCTCGCCGGACACCTCGCCGCGATCGTCGTAGCGCTTGATGCCCACGTAGTCGAGATAGCCCGGCCGGTGGACGGTCGAGCGCGAGTTCGACTTGGTGATGACGAGGAGGTCCTTGACGCGCGCGTACGCGCGCACCTGCGGCGGAAGCTGCGCGAAGCTCGTCGCGAGCTCGGCGCCCGCCCGCTCGCGCAGGATCCCGAGCCCGGACCCGGGCACGACCGCGAGCGCATCGTCGCCGTCCTTCACGACCAGGTCGTGGCAGCGGTAGCCGAGGAACGTGAAGTGGTTGTCGACGAGCCAGGCGAGGAACGCCCGCGCCTCGGCGAGGTCCATCTGCCCGATCGGCGGCGGCCGGCGCTCGAGGTCGGCGACGATCTCGCGCGCCTTGGCGAGCATCTTCTTCCAGTCCTCGACCGCGGTGCGGACATCGGCGAGAACGCGCTCGAGGTCCGCGACGAGCGCGTCCGCGAGCGCCGGATCGGCGAGCCGGTCGACCTCGATGTGCATGAACGACTCGCGGCTGCCCGACGGCGAGTCGTCCGGCAGCACGCCCATCAGCGCGTGCTCGGCGCCCTGCCGGTTGACGCGCATGGTCGGGTGGACGATGAGGTGCAGCGTGAGCCCGTGGCGGTTCACCTCCATCGTCACCGAGCTCACGAGGAACGGCATGTCGTCGTTCACGATCTCGATGATCGTGTGCGTCGACTGCCAGCCGTGCTCCTGCACGCTCGGATCGAACACCCGCACCCGCGCGCGCCCCGGCTCGCGCCGCCGGGCGAAGTTCCAGTGCGAGAGCGCGGCGCCGTAGAGGTCCGCGGGCGCGCGCTCGGCGAGGTCCTCGGGGTCGACCTGGCGGTAATACGCCCGGATGAACGCCTCCACCGGGCCGCGCGCTTCGGCCGGGATCTTCTCGCGGACGAGGGCGAGGACCTGATCCAGCCGTTCGGCGTGCGCCTTGTCGGTGGTTGCGGCCATGGGCCTCTCCTCGGCGTGTTCTCGGCTGGAGCGCGACGGCTCTCGGGTGCCGCTCGCGCCCGCGTCGCGGGAACGGCGGCAGAGCCCTCGTTAGTCTAGCAGCCCGCTGCGGCCTTCCGCCGCCCGGCGGGCGGGCGCCGCTCCGCCGCGGCGACGATGTCGCGCCAGCCGGCATCGGCGGCGGCGAACACTTCCGCCGCGAATTCGCCGAACGCGCGGATCCGCGCCGAGAGCTGCCGGTTCGGCGGATGCACGAAGTAGAGCGGCGGCCCTTCCGCCGCGCCGTCGAGGAGCACCGCCACCAGCCGACGCGAGACGATCGCGTCGTGCGCGAGCGAGGACAGCACCTGCGTCACGCCGAGCCCGGCCGCCGCCGCCTCGACGCACGCCTCCATGGAGTTGAACGCGAGGTTGCCGGCGGGGCGATGCACGAGGCGTGCGCCGGCGGACTCGAAGAGCCAGTCGGCGGGCCGGCCCGTCGCAAGCGCCAGGAAGGCGATGCAGTTGTGGCGCGCGAGCTCGTCCGGCGCGCGCGGCGTTCCCCGGCGAGCGAGATACTCGGGCGCCGCGCACGTGACGAGATGGGTCGTGCCGATGCGCCGCGCGACGAGGCCGGTGTCGAGCGGCTCGCCGTAGGAGATCGCGCAGTCGATCCCTTCCGCGACCAGGTCGATCGCGCGGTTCTCGAGCCGCACCTCCAGCGCGAGCTCGGGATGCCGCGCGAGCAGGCGCGGGAGCGCCGGCACCAGGAAGAGGCGCGCGAGCGCCACCGGCATGTCGACGCGGAGGCGCCCGCGGGGCACCGCGCGCGAGCGCGACACCGCAGCCTCGGCCTCGTCGACGTCCGCGAGGATGGCGGCGCAGCGCTCGTAGTACGAGCGGCCGTCGTCGGTGAGCGAGAGGCGGCGGGTCGTGCGATGGAGGAGGCGCGCCCCGAGCGCGCGCTCGAGGCCCGCCACCGCTTCGCTCACCCGCGCCCGCGAGAGCTCGAGCGCGGCGGCCGCGCGGGCGAAGCTGCCGAGCTCGGCGACCCGCGCGAACACCCGCATCGCCTGAAGACGGTCCATCGTTCGGTATTTCCGAAGAAAGTAGCTTGTCGGATGAAGTTTATTCGCCTTCGTCTGGGGAATAAAGTCCCGTAGTTCCTGCCCCCTGTTAAGGGGGCGGCGCGCACAAGCGAGCGGGCGTCCCAGTTTCTGCCCCCCTGTTAAGGGGGGTGGCGAGCGCAAGCGAGCCGGGGGGTTTGAGGTGGGAAGACTTTCTTCGAGAGGAGCCACACCATGCACGACCGCGACGGCTGGATCTGGTACGACGGCAAGCTCGTGCCTTGGCGCGAGGCCACCACTCACGTCCTTACCCATTCGCTTCACTACGGTCTGGCGGTCTTCGAGGGGCTGCGCGCCTACAAGACCGCGGACGGCACCGCGATCTTCCGCCTGAGGGAGCACACCGAACGGCTCGTCAACTCGGCGCGGATCTACATGATGAAGGTCCCCTACAGCCGAGAGGCGCTCGACGAGGCGCACCGCGAGGTGGTGCGGGCGAACGCGCTGGAGAGCTGTTACATCCGGCCCATCGCCTTCTACGGCGCGGAGAAGATGGGGGTGAGCCCGAAAGGGGCGAGCGTGCACGTCGCGATTGCGGCCTGGCCGTGGGGTGCTTATCTCGGACCCGACGCGCACGAGCGCGGCATCCGCGTGAAGACATCGTCCTGCGCGCGCCATCACGTCAACGTGACGCTCCCCCGCGCCAAGCTCTCCTCTGCCTACGCCAACTCGATCCTCGCGACGGCGGAGGCGACGCAGGACGGGTACGACGAGGGGCTGCTCCTCGACGTCGACGGTTTCGTCGCCGAGGGTCCCGGCGAAAACCTGTTCATCGTGAAGCAGGGTCGCCTCTACGAGCCCGAGCTCACCTCGGCGCTCGCGGGCGTGACTCGCGACGCCGTGATCACGCTCGCGCGGGAGCGCGGGCTCGAGGTGGCGGCGCGCCGACTCACGCGCGACGACGTCTATATCGCCGACGAAGCGTTCTTCTGCGGCACCGCGGCCGAGGTCACGCCGATCGTCGAGCTCGACCGCCGCACGATCGGCAACGGCGCGCCGGGACCGGTCACGCGCGAGCTCCAGCAGGCCTTCTTCGCGGCCGTGAGCGGCCGCGACCCGCGCCATCGCGACTGGCTGACGCCCGTCGCAGTTGACGAGCGGGTGCTTACGTAGACTGCCCCCCTGTTAAGGCGGGCAGCGAGCGGAGCGAGCGGGGGGTCACGCCCGATGCCGACTCGCTCCTGTGACCACCCCGCCTGCAATCAGATGCGCCGTGCGCAGCGGTTCAGGCAGCTTGCCGGTCAACTGCAGCCGCCGCAGCACGCGCTCGGCGTCGGCGGCCGCAATCCCCGCACGCTGCACCCAGACCCCCGCAAGAGCTTCCATCGGGCCGGCGCGCTCGATCAGGCGCCACTTGCGACGCCCGCCGGCGACGTGATCGAGCAGCGCGCTGCGGATGCGCGCGAGGTTCGGCCGCTTGCGGGCGACGACGACCACCGGCATCCCGAGCGCTCGGTGCAGCGCCTGCAGGTCGACGACGTTGAAGCCCGCGAACGCGATGCCTTGCAACAGGACGAGCTGTAGCTGGGGCCCGAAGGGCGAGCGCCGCACCAGGTCGGCGAGCGCGCGCGTTGCGTTCGCGCCGTCGCGCCGGACCCTGCCGGCGATCACGCCGTCGAGCCGCGTCCCGGCGTAGACCGCCCCGACGACCAGCACGTCGCCGCGATGCGCCCGATCGAACGGCGCGTCGTCGAAGCCGACGACGTGGACGCTCGTCCCGCGGCCGACGGCGCGGCGGTCACTGGCTCCTGATCCACCCACCCGGCGAGAAGGTCCAGGTCCGCGTGATGACGAGCGTGTCGGTATCGCGGCGAATCTCCGGCGGAAACGGCGCGAACGGGCCGGCGAGCTCCACGATGCGCATCGCCGCGCGGTCGAGGACATCGTGGCCCGAGGACTCCCTCACCTCCATCGCCTTCACCGAACCGTCCGGGCCGAGCGTTACGGCGAGCTGCACCGAGCCGTGGATCCCGCGGGGCGCTTCGAGCGGATAGAACTTGGCTTCGACGCGCTGCACCTTCGCGACCCAGTCCGCGAGGTACTTTGCGAACCGCGGTTCGCGCGCCGCCGACTGCTCATCCTCGGCGACGGTCTGCCTGCCGGCCGTCACCGCGCCGCAACCGAGCAGAACGAGCAGACAGCATGCCGGCACGAGCCGAGCAAGGAGGCGCGGCGGCACGACCCTCCCCTATCCGTGCGCGGCTCGCTGCCGCTCGTACGCGAGCTGCACCAAGCCGCTCGGAAACGAGCGCATCGAGCGGAGCTGGAAGGATCTCGGCACCGCGGCGCCCGCAACGAGCGGAATTCCCGATCCCAGCACGGTGGGATGGACCGAGACGATCAATTCATCGACGAGGTCGTGCTCCAGGAAGAGCCGGTTCGCTTCGCCACCGCCGACCAGCCAGATCGTGCCCGCGCCGCCGGGCCGCAACCGCTCGACGAGCCTGGGGACGGCCTCGGAGGTGAACGACACCCGCGGATCCGGCTCGCGCCGCGGATTGCGGGTGAGCACGTGCGCCTCCTTCCCCGGGTAGGGCCACTCGTCGAAGCGCAGGCACTGAGCGTAGGTCTTGCGCCCCATCACGATCACCTCGACGCCGGCATAGAACGCGTTGTACCCGTAGTCCTCGTCCGTGAAGAGCCAGTCGATCTCGCCCGACGGCCCCGCGATATAGCCGTCGAGGCTCGTGGCGATGAACAGGGACACCTTCCGCACCTCGGTCCCTCGGGTCCGCGGTCGGGCCGCGGGAGGCTAGACGCCCTCTTGCATCGCGCCTTTCAGCGCGTCGAGGGCCTGCCTCACGATCGCGTCCTGGCCCGGATTCGTGAGGATGGTGAACGTGACCGAAAGCTCGCCCACCCGAAGCATCCCCTGCGTCATGAACAGGTACTCACCGGGCTTGGGCGCCCGGTCCGTGGCCGAAAAATAGAAGCCCGGCCCGGAGCGGCCCTTGAACTCGACGACGGGCAGCTCCGATTCGACCGCCTGCGCCTTGGCGCGCTGAGCGGCGCGCTCGACCGCGGCACGGAGCTGCTCCGGCGTGAGCGGAGCACGGTCCTTCGCCGCCGGCCAGATGGTGGTGACGAGCACTTGAAAGGGCTGCCCGGAGCTTGCGCTAAAGCCGATCGTCGGCGGCAGACGGTTCGGCGGCTGTCGTAGCTGGTCTTTCCACTCTCGGGGAACGCGAACGACGAAGTGGCCGTGGTCCGGCAGGACAAATCGACGCTCGGAGGTTGCGTCGCTCTGAGCCGTCGCGGCCATCGGAACCCACCAGAAAGCCAGCGCGATCGACGCTGCGGCGTATGGCATTCAACCTCTCTTTTCTTCCCCGGCCTGCCTTCTCATCCGAGATGCTATTCCCGCTCGCCGGCGTCGGTAAACATCCCGGGTCGATCCAGGGGATTCACCCCTCAAGCCTTCAGACGAACTGGTTCTTCAACGCGGTTTCGCCGCGCCAAAGGCGCTCGAGGTTGTCCATCAGCAGGTCGATCACGTTATCCTCGTAGCGCCGCGTCTCGCCGGCGGTGTGCGGCGTGATCAGCACGTTGTCCATGGCCCACAAAGGGGATGCCGCCGGCAACGGCTCTTCCCAGACGCAATCCAGCGCCGCGCCGGCGATGCCCCCCCGCCGCAGCGCCTCGATCAGGGCCGGTTCGTTGACGACTTTGCCGCGCGCGACGTTGACCAGATAGGCCGAAGGCCGCATCGCAGCCAGGGCCCGGGCGTCGATGAGGTTCTCGGTCCGCGGCGTCAGCGGGCACGTCAGCGCGACGAAATCGGCTTCCGCCAACGCCTCGAGCAGGCCTTCCTCGCCGAAGACCCGGTCGGCCGCGCCGGCGCCCCTCGAAGGATCGCGCTTGGTCGCGATCACGCGCATGTCGAACGCCCGGGCCAGCGCGGCCAGGCGCGAGCCGATGCGGCCCATGCCTACGATCAGCAACGTCTTGCCGCCGAGCTCGTCCTCGCGTTTGGCGATCTCGCCGATCATCCCGCGCCACTTGCTCGCCGCCTGGTTGTCGCGCGCCATCGGAATCTGGCGCGCCAGCGCGAGGATCAATGCAATCGCATGCTCGGCGACCGCGCGTTCGTTGGCACCCTGCGCGCTCGCGACCCGGATGCCGGCCGCAGCGAGCGCCTCGCGCGAGTACTGGTCGGTGCCGGCGCTGATCGACTGGATGAAGGCGAGCCTGGGGGCGTGGCCGATCAGGTCGTTGCGCCACAGGCCGGAGCACAGCAGCACGTCGACCTCCGCGATGCGCGCCTTGAGCTCCTCCAGGCTGCGCACCTCGAACCAATCGAGCCCGCTGTTGCGCAGGGCGAATCGTTCCCCCATGCGATAGGCGACGTGGGCGAAGCAGAGCTTGAGTTTTCCTCGGTCGGGAACCTTGCGTACGTTCATCAATTCACCTGGATTGTCGGGCGGCAGGCGCTGGGAGCCTCGCGCCCCATTATCCCGCGCGTGCAGGCGAGCAGGCTACTTTACGAAACCCAGGGCGCGCGGCAGGAGCAGCGTCAGGTCCGGCAGCACCGCCACCAGGATCAAGGCCGCCACGATGGCCGCCAGGAACGGCAGCAGCGGCCGCACCAGCTTTTCCATCGACAGTCCGCTGATCGCCATGCCCACGAACAGGCACAGGCCGACCGGCGGCGTGATGTGGCCGACCGCCGAAGCGATGACGCAGACCATGCCGAAGTGGATCGGATGCACGCCGGCGGCGACCGCCACCGGCAGCAGCACCGGCACCGTCACCAGGATGATCTCCGAAGGGGTCAGAAAGGTGCCGAGAAGCAGATAGAGCGCGATGATCAGGAAGATGAACAGCGACCAGTGCGGCGCGATCGCGGCGATCGACTCGGCCACCTGGTGCGGGAACTTCGAATAGGTCAACACTTAGCCGAACGCGCCGACGAAGCCGATGATCAGGCCGATCACGCCCGACAGGCGTGCCGAGTCGGCGAAGATCCGCGGCAGATCGCGCCACGCGGGCTGCCGATAGAAGATCGGCGGAACGATGAGCGAATACACGACCGCGACCCCGGCGGCTTCCGTGGGCGTGAACCAGCCCAGGAGAATGCCGCCCATGATGATCACCGGGATCATCAGGGCCGGCGTCGCCTTGAGCAGCACCGCGACGAACTCGCGCATCGTCGGCGGCGCTTCTTTCGGATAATTGCGCTTGCGCGCGATCACGAACACCGGTACCGCCATGCCCAGGCCGATGAGGAGCCCCGGAATCACGCCGGCCGCGAACATGGCCGCCACCGACTCGTCCGCCATCCAGGCGTAGATCACCGCGATGATCGAGGGCGGAATGATGGGCGCGACGACCGCGGTGGACACGGTGAGCGCGGTCGCAAAGTCCAGGTCGTAGCCCTTGCGCACCATCTGCGGGACCAGAAACGTGCCGAGCGCCGAAACGTCGGCCACGGCCGACCCGGAGATGCCGCCGAAGGCCATGCTGTCGACGACGTTCACGTAGGCGAGGCCGCCGCGGAAGCGTCCGACCAGCGCGGTGGCCAGATCGATGATCACCCGCGCGACGCCGCCGCGCGCGGCGATGTTGCCGGCGAGGATGAACAGCGGCGCCGCCAGCAGCAGGTAGGAATCCGACAGCAGGCCGACGAAGCGGGTCGGAATGATGATCGGGTTCAGCGCCGGATAGAACGCAGCCGCCGCCAGCGCCCCGACGCCCATCGCAATGCTGATCGGCATGCCGACCAGGATGCAGACGACGAACGCGATCAAGAGCGTTTCTGCCACAGCCTCCTCATCGCGGCCCACAAGGTGCGGAGCATCGGCAGCATGATCAGCACGGCGCCGACGGGCACGGCGGCATAGACGTAGCCGAGCGGCAGGCCGAGTCCCGGACTGGTCTGCAACTGCGCATTCGGAACCAGCGTCGCGCTCAGCTTGATCAGGACGACGAAGAGCGCCAGGCCCGCGGCGGTGGTCAGCACCAGGATCAGTGCCTGCAGTCGCGGCCCGCAGCGCTTGACGAAGTAGTCGAGGACGGTGTGCTCGCCGCGCTGCATGGCGGAGGCGCCGCCGATCATGATCAGCCAGACGAACAGGTAGCGCGGCACCTCCTCGATCCCGTCGATGCCCGCCTTTCCGAGGTAGCGCATGACCACCTGGACAAACACCGCGGCGGTCATGACGGCGAGAATTACGCCACCCAGATAGCCTAGCCCGTCATAGGCGCGTTTCCACGGGTCCGTGGCGCCGCTGCGCGCGGCGCCCGCGTCGCTGTCCGTGCCCACCCGGCTACTTGATCTGCAGGATGAAGTCCACCATCGGGCGGGCATCCTTGCCGGCAGGGGTGGCGTAAAACTCGTCGTACACGCCCTGCGTGGCCTGGCGGAAGGGTGTCGCATCGGGCTTGGTGATCGTGACCCCTTTGGCCCGCACCAGGTCCTGGATCGACTTGTCCTCCTCGAGGATGAAGTGGCGATTGAACTGCCGGGCATGCGCCCAGGCGTCGGTGATGGCCTTCTTGCCGGCGGCGTCCTGCTTGCCCCATGCGGCCTTGGACATGATCAAGGCGACGGCCTGGTGCGTGTGCCGGACGTCGGCCACGAACTTGACGATGTCGTAGAACTTGTTGTGGTAGTAGGTGTTGATGCCGCCTTCGGCGAAGTCGATCACCTTGGTCTGCAGCGCGGTCGCGACCTCCGGAAAGGCGATCGGCGTGGAGATCATGCCCAGCGCCTTGAAGGTGGCGACGAGGATCTTGTCCTCCTGGACGCGCACCTTCTTGCCCTTGACGTCCGCGAGGCCGTTGATCGCGCCGTGGCCGTAGATGCCACGGTAGCCTGCGGCGATGAATCCGACGAGCTTGAACCCCTTCTTGTCGAGGACGCCGTCGTAATACTTGTAGAGCGTGTCGCTGTCGAGCGCCTTGAACATGTGATCGTAGTCGCGGAAGATGTAAGGCAGCTGGAACACGGACAGCTCCGGAACCAGCGTCGAGAGCGGGGCCGTAGTGATCGGCCCGAACTCGATCGCGCCGAGCTGGATCTGCTGCGCGACCTCGCGCTCGCCGCCCAGCGATCCGGAGTGATGATGGGTGACCTTGATCCGGCCGCCCGAAAGCTCGCCGAGCTTGTCGATGAACTGCTGCGCCGCCTGCGAAGTGCCGTGCTTGGGCGGGTTCACGTTGCCCATGCTCAGGTCCTTGCCCTGGGCCCAGGCGTGACCGCTGCCGCCAAGCAGCGTGGCCAATGCGACGCAGAGCGCCCCGAACGTACCCGGTGAGCGGATCGAACTCATGACTGCCTCCCTTGTGATCCGGCCGACATTGCTGCGCTGAACGGCAAACGCCGGGCAGCACGGTCAGCCAATTGCTATTGGAATCGAATCGGCGAGCGTCGCAGACCGATCGCACGACGCTTCATGCTAGGACCTCGAATCGGCGTCTGTCAAACGGATACGAAGTTCGAAGGGCTTGCTGCGAACGCCGAGCAATCCAGCGCGTTTCGGCTGTTGCGCTGCTCGCGGCGGTCCAGCGCCGGTCGTGGACGAGCCAAGGTGGTGCATTCGGCAGTTCGGGCGCCGCGCTCATCCGATCCGCAACGCCGGTTGCGTCGCACCATGAGGATCAGGTCCGAGCGCATCCAGAAGAACCCGTCGTCGCGCGAAACGCCGTTCTACCCCGCGAACACCTCGACCCGCCGGGCGGCGACTGCGCCACCCGCATATCCGAGGAGCTCGATCTTCGCCGGAGCCTGCCCGCGGTGCAGCGACAGCGTGAGCGTCCGCACACCGTCCTCTACGTCGAACGACCCCGCCGGCCGCGAGTCGATGAGCACGTCCAACCGATCGAGCCCCCGGGTCGTGACCTCGACCGTGAGCCGAGTGGCGACCGCTTCGACAGCGCCGACCTCCAACCGATACCTCGGTCGCGCGGCAACGAGCGCGCCGGCGCGCTCGATCAGATCGGCGTTCGACTGCAGCAGGTCGCGCTCGGTCATCCGGTAGATCTCGTCGGGGACGATGCCGAGATCCTCGACCGGGGTGCCGGCCGCCCGGCCGGTGCGCAGCGTGCGGCGCACGGCGACCGTCATGTCGACGCCAGCGGGCAGCGGCTCGAAGGGATTCTGCGGATAGGCCGAGTCGGCGGGAGGCGCGACGTCCATCAGCCTGCGCAGCAGCCCGTGGCGCCAGACGTTCGCGCCCCCGGCGCCGGTGTTGCCGTCCACGCCGAGGATCGGCCCGACCTCATGATCGCGGAAGCCCGCGACGAGCATGTCGGTCGCGCTGTAGCACAGCGCGTCGGTGACGAGGACCGTGGGCCCGTAGTAGCGCTGGCCGAGCCGGTTCGCCGCCGCGTCGGGCGTGATCGGCTGGCCGTGCGAATAGGTGGCGCCGGTGGTCACCGACTGCGCGAGCGATTCGACCCACGGCGAGAGATCGAAGGTGCGGTCGAGCGGCGACGGCGCATGCCGCCGGCACAGCTCGAGCGTGAGCGGCGTCGAGATGAACTGTGCGCGCTGCGGCTCGATCCGGCGCGGCGTGAGCACCTGCAGCAGCGCCTCGGCGGCCGGGATCAGCCCGCCGGCGTTGTTGCGGACGTCGAGGATCAGGCCGTCCTGCGGCAGCCGCTCGAGCAACCGGACGAACTCCGCGATGAACGCGTCGGCGTCCGGCACCGCGAACGTGAAGATCCGCACGTAGGCGAGCGTCCCTGAACTGGTCTTGACGGGCTTCGCGCGGAACACCGTCGGCAGCGTCGTGTCCTCGCTGCCGCCGACCGCCATCGGGGCGCGGAGGCGCGCCGCGCGCCGCGCGGCGGCGACCGCCTCGCGCGCGTACAGCTCCTTGCGCGCGACGTTCACCGCATCGGTCTGGACGTCGATGCCCGCACTGCCGGCCACGCCGAGCGCGTCGCTCTCGAGCAGCGCGGGCGGCGCGCCGCGGCCCGCGGCCCAGACCTTCCAGTCCTGCCGCAGCTCGAGCACCGCGCCGTCGAGCGCGCGATAGGTGACCACGACCCACTCCTCGTCGGGCGGCAGCAGCCGCGCGAGCGGGCGGATCGTGAGCGTCGAGAGCGCGCGCGCGAAGCGCGCCTCCGGGTTCGCGCCGGCCTGACGGTCGCCTTGCGCGAGCAGCGCCTGCCGGGTCGGGACGCCGTTCCAGTAGAGCACCTCCACCCCGGGGACGAACTTGGGATGGCGCAGCTCCTCGGCCACCTTGGTGACGAGGTAGCGCGGATGGCCTTCGCGGTCGAAGCACTGCTCGACGAGGAAGGGCAGGAACGCGGTGTGCTCGCGGTACGGCGAGGGCAGCAGGTAGCTCGTGTGCAGGTCCCGCACCTCGGTGAAGATCTCCTGCATCTCGCGGTGGAACTCGAGGTCCGGGCCGAGCCTGCCGTCCTCCATCTGCGACAGGCGATGCTCGAGCACCCGGACGCGCTGCAGCGGGTCGACCGCGTACGCCGCCTGCTTGAGCGGCAGATGCGCGTACACGTCGTCGAACAGCAGCCGCGCCTGGCGCGCGATGCGCTTGCGGTCGGCGAGCGCGAGCACCGACGGCAGCTCGTACAGCCGCCGGACCGGGACCGGCTCGGCGCTCTCCGCGTCGAGCGAGGCGCCCGGCTCGAACGCGCCCCCGGGGTCGACCTCGGGCGGGGTCACGCCGTAGAGCTCGTACATCGCTGCGGCGATCTCCTCGAGCTGCGCGCCGGGGGCATCGCGGGCGTCGCGCCGGCGGAGGTTCGGCTGGCCGGCGATGCGGCGGAAGTACCCCGCGTCGTCGGCGACCGTCAGCGGATCGAGCGCGATCGACGTCAGCACCTGGCCGAGCGGCGCGGCGGCAAGGTCATTCGCCTCCGCCGCGAGCGGCGCGAGCGGTCGCTGCGCCTCGCGCTCGCGCGGCTCGTCGTCGAGCTCGAGCGTCCAGCGCGCCGGTCCCGCGGGATCGGCCACGCCCAGCAGCGAAGCCGCGCGGAGCGGGTTCGCGAGCCCCGTCGCCAGCTCCGGCAGACGGCGCAGCGCGTCGGCGAGCCGGCGCTGCGCGTCCGCGAGGCTGATCTTCGCGACCACGGGATCGGCCGTCGCCTGGTCGAACTCCAGCACGCGGTCGCGCCCGCCGACCCGGATGGTTTCGACGTCCGGCCCGATCGGCTCCACCAGGGAGGGCACGCCGTAGCGCGGCGTGCCGTTGATCACGACGAGGCCGACGTCGGGCTCGGTCGCGCGGACGAGCTGCTCGTAGGGGTCGCCGGTCTTGCCGTCGAGGACGAGCAGGTCGGCGCGCTTGCCCGCCTCGATCGACCCGAGCGCGCCGTCCCACTTCAGCATCTGCGCCGGGTTGCGGGTCACCATCTCCACCAGCTCCCGGGCGGTGAACACGCCGCCGGTCGCCGCGCTGTAGGCCATCGCGACCTTGAGCTCGCCGAGGAGATTCTTGCTGCCCGAGGGCGACCAGTCCGAACCGAGCGCGATGCGGACGCCCGCCGCCTTGGCGCGCGCGACGTCGGTGGTCTTGCGGTAGAGGAGCAGGTTGCTGAGCGGCGACCAGACGAGGCTGCCGCCGTTCGCGGCGAAGACGTCGAAGTCCTCGCCCTGGAGTCCGGTGCCGTGGATCCCGAGCAGCGCGTCGGTGATCGCCCAGGTGCCGTCGCCGATGCGAAGGCGCTGGAAGTGCTCCCGCGACTTCGGGTCCTTGCCCTCGGACAGGTGCAGCAGGTAGCTCTTCGCCCGCTTCAGCCGCTCGAGGAACGGCGCCGCGTCCGTCACGTCGGCGATCCGCGAGCCCGACTCCGGCAGCGCGGGGTCGTCGGTCTGCTCGACGTTGCGGACGATGCCGCGGTAGTGGCGCCGGATGCCCGGCGCGGACGACAGCGTGATGCCCTGCGACGTCGTGACGCCCGCCACCAGGCACTTCGCTTCGACGTACCGCACGACCGCCGGGATCGTGTCGGCGAGGCTCGCGAGCACCTGCATCGGCTGGCTGACGAGGCGGCGCTTCTCGGGATGGTCCTGCCACTGGCCCCGGTTGTCGAACTCGCGCGGCACGCGCCAGAGCGGGATGACGTTGTAGCTCAGGTGGTTGTGCAGCTCGATCAACCCGGGATAGATCGTGCCCCGCGTCCGCAGGAGCTTCGCGTCCGCGAACGCCGCCGGCGCCGGCGCGGAGGCCGGGCGCACCTCCCGGATCACGCCCGCGTCGATGTACACCCGCCCGGACGCGAGCACGTTGAACTGCGCGTCCATGGTGACGACGCGGCCGTCGAGCACGAAGCGCGCGCCCGCCAGCGGGTCGATCGGCGAGGTCGCCATCGGTGGGTGGCTCGGGGGTCCGCGCTAGCGGCCGCGCCGGTTTACTTGCGGACGAGCAGCCGGTCCGGGCGCTGCTCCACGATCCAAACCTCCAGCGCCGCGCCGCCGCGAGCCCCCGCGCAGCGGACGACGATAGCGTCGCCCTCCTTGCGCCAGGTCGCCGCGACCGCCTCCGGCCGGTCTCCGGGCCCGCACTGAAAAACGCGAGCCGACCCGTCGGCGTTCAGCTCGAGCTGGGCCCGGGGACGCCGCGAAAGGGGGATCTCGGACGAGTCCGGCCGGTACACGGCGCCGGCTGCCGAGTCCTCTTCGAAGACATGGACCCATCGGATCCCGAACGGCGGCGGCATGGGCGTCGGCCGGCCTCGCCGCGGGGTCACCTCGCGAGCCCCTGCCGCGGCCCGGCGAGCGCGGTCCGCATCCGCAGGACCTGCTGCGCGGTGAACATGAACATCGCCGCGTCGTCGACGTAGTCCATGTAGTTCATGAACATGTCCCCGTTCGGCCCATTATTGCAGGAGATCGACGGAAAGCTCGGCGTGCCGTAGTTCGGGCCCGCGCAGTTGGGCGTATCGGCGACGTTGTCCGATCCGCTGCAATCGTCGGTGTCGGCCCAGATGTGGCGGAGGTTCAGGTAGTGGCCGACCTCGTGCGTGGTCGTGCGCCCTTTGTTGAAGGGCGCCTGGGCGGTGCCGAGCGTGCCGAAGGCGCGATAGTTGACCACCACGCCGTCGGTGGCCGCGGGCCCGCCGGGAAACTGCGCGTAACCGAGCAAGCCGCCGCTCAGCGCGCAGACCCAGATATTCAAGTGCGTGGTGGGCCGGTACGGCGCGATGCCTCCGGTCGAGGCCTTCTTGACGCCGTCGTCCCAGGAGAACGAGCTCTTCGTCGTCGCCGTCCGGGTCACCTTCACCAGCTTGAACCGGATGCGCGAGTCGGTGACCAGCCCCTGCCACACGGCCGGAACGCCGGCGCGGTCGGGGTTGCGCGCCGCGAAGTCGCGATTGAGCACCGCGATCTGGCTCCTGATCTGCGCGAGCGATGCGTTCTCGGCGGCGACCCGATGGACCACGTTCACCACGACCTTGATCGTGGCGAGCCTCAGTCTCCGGAGATCGACGGTGACCCGCTGGCGCTGCGACGTCTCCTGCTCCAGCCGGTAGAGCCGCGCGTGCAGCCCGGGGACCCGCTCGAGCAGGCCCATGTGGGCCGCCATCGTCCCGCACGTGCGCCTCAGCGGCACATTGCCGCCCGCGCGCTTGGTCTTCGCCATGTTCGCCTCCAGTCTCGACTTTCACTAAGAACGACCGCCCGCGCACCGCGCGCGGCGGACGGAGGATGCCTCTTCGCGTCCGAAAAGGCCCGTCGTCCGAAAGGTCTAGGCCCGAGGGAACGTTCTCCCCTCCTGGACAGGAGGGGTGGCGCGAAGCGCCGGGGTGGTGGACGCGCCGCACTCACCACCCCGTCCTCGCGCGCGCGTTCGCGCCGCGCTCGCCCACCCGGCCTCGAAGAGGAGGGGAAAGACCGCGGCTACGCGCGCGCGACGACGAGCGGCACGAGCATCTCGTCCTCGCTCGTCCCGCCGTGCACCCCGATCTGCAGGTGGCGGCGCTCGCCGGGAACGTGGTCGCGGATCGCGTACCCGTCCTTCATGACGAGCGCGTAGTCGCCGATGCGGTCGGCGAGCCGCGGGTGGGCGGCGCCGGGACCGAACCAGCCCTGCGCGATCAGGTCCGCGCTGCGCGCGAGGCTCGCGCAGTGCGCGAGCCGGCTCTCGACGTAGCGCTCGAACGCGGTGTGCGCCCCCGGCTTCACGTAGCAGTAGGCGACGCGCGGCTCGCCGCAGAGCGGCACGAGCAGCGTCTCCGCCAGCCCCGGATGCTCGTCGAGGTCGATCACCGTCTCGGGGCGCGTGTCGACGAAGCCGTGATCGGCCGTCGCGACGACGAGCGTGTCGGTGCCGGCGATGTCCTCGAGCAGCCGACCGAACGCCGCGTCGACCCGGCCGAGCTCCGCCCGCACCTCGGAGGAGCCGATGCCGTGGGCGTGGGCGAGCGAGTCGATCTCGGAGTAGTAGGCGTAGACGTAGCGGCGCTCGCCGCCCTCGCGGGCGATGTCGCGGATGGCGCGGAAGATCTCGTCGCCGCCGCCGTGCCCCACGCGCTGCGCGCGCCCGGCGTGGGCGACGTTGAACACCGAGTCGACGATGCCCGCCGGGGAGACGACGAACGACTCCGCTTCGAGCCGGTCGGCGAACGGCGGATTGCCGAGCAGCTCGCTCGGGGTCACGCCCGCGGCCGCGATCGGCAGCCCGCCGTGGCGCGGCCGGAACGGCAGCACCGCGAGCACCGCCCCGAGCTCGCGGAAGTACATGTGCCAGCCGGTCAGCCCGTGCTGCTGGGGCGCGAGCCCGGTCATGAACGTCGTGATCGCGGTCGCGGTCGTCGTCGGGAACGTCGAGGTGATCGTCGCGCGCGCATGCCGCTGTAGCGCGCCGTCGCCGAGCGCGCGCGCGAGGTAGCGCGCGCCCAGACCGTCGATGACCAGGAGACACAGGTTGCGGGCGCCGGCGATCTCGGCCGAACCGAGGTCGCGCAGCTCCGGGTAGCCCGCCCGCCCACCGAACGCCGCCTCGATCGACGCCATCAGGTTGACGATGCTGCCACCCTCGTAGTCGGGCCTCATTATTCTTGTGGCGGGTGAGGTGGAAAGCTCGGGCGAGGGTACCATACGCCGCGCGCGGGAAAGCCACTGTGACAAAAGATGACGTTCACGCGCCGCCTCCGTCGAAGGCGGCGACGCGCAAGGCACGGCGCGGAAATTCGACGCGCTCCGCCGGCGTCGTCGTGGTGCGGCGACACCCGGACGCCTGGCGCTGCCTGCTGCTCCGCTCGTTCCGCTACTGGGATTTTCCGAAGGGCCTGGTCGAGGCCGGCGAGGAGCCGCTCGCCGCGGCGATCCGCGAGGTCGAGGAGGAGACCCGGCTCGCCGACCTCGCGTTCCGGTGGGGCGAGTCGTTCCACGAGACCGAGCCGTACTCCGGCGGCAAGGTGGCCCGCTACTACGTCGCGGAGTCGGCGCGCGGCGAAGTGAGCCTGCCGGTGAGCCCCGAGCTCGGCCGCGCCGAGCACGACGAGTTCCGCTGGCTGCGGTTCGACGCGGCGCGGGCGCTCCTCGTGCCGCGCGTGCAAGCGGCGCTCGATTGGGCGCGCAAGCTCGTCGAGCCGGCGAGCTGAGCGGGCGCGGCGCCTCCCGGCCGGCTCACCGGTCGCGGTCGTCCTCTTCCTCGTCCTCGAAATCCTCGTCGACGTCGCCGCCCTCGCGCTCGGCGGCCTCGTCGTACTCCTCCTGCGAGAGCTCGTCCGCGTCCTCGACCATCGCCGCCACCTCCTCGCGGAACTCCGGGTCGTCGAGGTCGGTCTCCGCATCGATCAGCTCGATCACGCGGTGGAAGATGTCCAGGTTGTTCATGGTCGTGAGGTTGTTCCCCTCCGTGCCGACCACGTAGAAGCTCTCGGGGAACAGCAGCTCGAGGAGCGACTCCTCCTCGGACCCGATCGTGTGGTCCTCGAGCACGACAAGATCGTCCAGGTCGATCGCCACGGCGCCTTCCTCTCGCAAGCCGCGATTCTAGTCGCCAACGCGCCGGTTCGCCTCGCCGCAGGTGCGGCGAACGCGAACTTCCCCTCTCCCAGCGCGCGAGCGCGTGGGAGAAGAGGCGGGGGTAAGGGGATGAGCGCGTGCCTGCACGTGGCTTATGCCTCGCGCGCGCCGGCGGTCGGCCGGGTCCGTGCCATTTTGCTTTCCCGGCCGCGGGCACCCCCGGTACCATCGGACGCCATGCCGGGAACGACCGCAGGAATCGCCTTGCGCGCCGCCCTCGCGGCGTCGCTGCTGCTCGCGGCCGCGCCCGCGTCCGCGGCCGACGCCGCGGCGCCCGTGTCGAGCGCGGCGCGCCCCGTCTTCGAGCGCTCGAAGGACAAGCTCCTGCAGCTGCGGGCCCTCCACAACGCGACCCTGTCGCAGGCGGCGATCGGCTCGGGGTTCGTCGCGAGCGCGGACGGGCTCGTCGTCTCGAACTACCACGTGGTCGCCAAGGTCGCGCTCGAGCCCGAGCTGTACACGATGGAGTACGTGCGCGGGGACGGCACGCGCGGGCCGCTCACGCTCCTCGCGGTCGACGTGGTCCACGACCTCGCCGTGCTCCGGATCGACGCGCGCGGCCTGCCGTTCCTCAAGCTGCGCGACGGGCAGCTCCGCAAGGGCGACCGCGGGTACGCGATGGGCAACCCTCACGACCTCGGGCTGACGATCGTCGAGGGGACGTACAACGGCTACGTCGAGCACGCGCTGTATCCGCAGATCCACTTCACCGGCGCGATCAACGCCGGCATGAGCGGCGGGCCCGCGGTGGCGCAGGACGGCCGCGTGTTCGGCGTCAACGTCGCGCGGCTCGTGGGCAGCCAGCTCGTGAGCTTCCTCGTTCCGGGGGAGTTCGCCGCGCAGCTCCTCGCCGCGGCCGCGACGCGCGCCCCGCCGCAGCGGTTCCAGGACGAGGTGCGCCAGCAGCTCGCCGCGCACCAGGCGACGCTGATGCAGCGCCTGCTCGCGGCGCCGCTCCCCGTGGCGCGCTTCGGCCGCTACCAGGCGCCGGACAGCCCCGGCCCCTTCGTGCGCTGCTGGGGACGCGCCGACAACGAGGCGACGCGGCCGTACGAGGTCGACGCGAAGATCTGCGTTCCCGAGTTCCGCCTGTTCGTGAGCGACGAGCTGCAGACCGGCGATCTGCGCTTCAGCCACACGGTCCTGCGCAGCCGCGGCCTCGGGGCGCTGCGGTTCGCGCACCTCCTCGAGAGCCGCTTTGGCGCGGACGGCTTCGACGGCTACGCCACCAAGAAGGAGCTCACCGGTTACCGCTGCCGCGACGATTTCGTCACCCGCGAGGTCGGCACCGTGCGCGCCGTGCTGTGCATCCGGGGCTACAAGCGGTTCGAAGGGCTGTACGACATGCGCCTCAAGGTGCTCACGCTCGACCGCTCGTCGGAGGCGCTGGTGAGCAGTCTCGCGCTGAACGGCGTCGGCTACGAGGGCGGGCTCGAGTTCGCGCGCCGCTACCTGGAGCGGATCACGTGGACGAAGTGATCTTCGTCGAGGTACTGGGCCGCGCCGGCGACGTCGTCCAGCGCCATCCCGTCGCGCGCCTGCCGGCCACGCTCGGCCGGGCGTACGACAACGACGTGATCCTCGACGATCCGTACGTCGCCCCGCACCACCTGCGGCTGGAGCGGGACGAGTCGGGCGAGCTCGCGCTCGTGGACCTCGACAGCCGCAACGGGCTGTTCGCGCTCGACCCCACGACGCGGGTGGCGCGGGCCGCGCCGCGCCCCGACGCGCGGTTCCGCATCGGCCACACGCAGCTGCGGATCCGGCCGCGCAGCTACGCCGTCGCGGCCGAGCGCGAAGCCGCAGCGCGCCGGCCGTGGTTCCGCCGGCCCGCGATGCTCGTCGGCCTGTACGCCGCGGCGCTCGCGTGCGTGCTCCTCTACGGGTTCGCCTCCACGACCGAGCGCCTCGAGCCGCTCAAGCTCGCCATGCCGGCGGTCTGGGCCACGCTCGCCGCGTGCGTGTGGTCGGCCGGTTGGGCGTTCGCCGGCAAGGCGATGGCGGGCCGCGGCAACTTCCTCGCGCACACGAGCATCGTCTGGGCGGCGCTCGTGCTCCTGCTGGGCGCCGCCACCGTGAGCGGGTACGCCGCGTTCGCCTTTTCGTCGTCCGCGATCGACGACGCGACGATCGTCCCGATCGCGGTGGTGATCGCCGGCGCGCTGTTCGGGCACCTGACGCTCGTGAGCCGGCTGCCGCGGCGGACGCTCGCGCTCGCCGCCGGCGGGATCGTCCTCGCGCTCTTCGGCGCGCTGTCGCTCGCCGAGTACGCGAGCAAGAGCGACCAGCCGAGCCGGATGGCGTTCCTGAAGGAGATCAAGAGCCCGGCCGTGCGTCTCGTGCCGGGCGCCTCGCCCGAGGCGTTCTTCGCCGCGGCCAAGGACCTCAAGCCGAAGGTCGACGCGCTGCGGCGGGCCGACTAGCGCCCGTTTCGGCGGGCGGGCGAGACATCCGCGCCCGGGTCGCGCTACCCTCGGGCCATGCCGGACGCTCTCCGCGACCGCTTCCGCGCGCTGCGCTCGGCGGCGCCCTTCTGGTCGCTGCGCCACGTCGCGGAGACCCGCGAAGCGCTGGCCGTGCGGCAGGACACGCTGGAGCCGCCGCGGCTCGGCGCGGACCGCGGCGCGATGCTGACGGCGGTCACCGACGGCGGCCACGGCTACTGCGCGACGAGCGACGTGTCCGCCGCCGGGCTCCAGGCGGCGCTCGATCGCGCGACCGCGTGGGCGGAGGCGACGCGCTCGCTGAGCGTCCATCGCTTCGATCCGCGTCGCATGCTCGCGCCGCGGGGCGAGCGGATCGCCGGGCCGCGCGGCGCGCGCGCGCCCTCGCGCCCGGAGCTCGTCGAGCTGCTCGCCGAGGAATGCCGGCGCGCCAAGGTGGACGACCGCATCGTCGAGCGCCATGTCGGGCTCGAGCTCTGCGAGGTCGAGACCCGCTACCTCACCAACACCGGCGGCGACGTCCGGCAGAGCCTCCGGTACGCGATCCCGCACGCCCACGTGACGGCGAACCGGGGCGCGGAGACGCAGACGCGCAGCTTCCTGCACGCGCAGCAGGGCGGGCTCGAGCGCCTCGCGCGCTCCGGCTTCGCGGGCGTCGGCGCGCGTCTCGCGGACGAAGCGCTGCAGCTCCTCGCCGCGCCGAACTGCCCCTCGGGCCGGATGGACCTCCTGCTCATGCCCGACCAGATGGCGCTGCAGGTCCACGAGTCGATCGGGCATCCGCTCGAGCTCGACCGCATCCTCGGCGACGAGCGCAACTACGCGGGCCGGAGCTTCGTGACCCTCGACATGCTCGGCCGCTACGCGTACGGCTCGCCGCTCCTCAACGTCACCTACGACCCGACGCTGCCCGAGGAGCTCGCGAGCTTCGCCTTCGACGACGAGGGCGCCGCCGCGGAGAAGGTCTGGCTCATCCGCAACGGCATCCTCGAGCGGGCGCTCGGCGGCAGCCTCTCGCAGCTGCGCGCCGGGACGCCCGGCGCGGCGGCCGCGCGCGCGTCGGGCTGGAATCGCCCGCCGATCGACCGCATGGCGAACCTCAACGTCGAGCCCGGCGCGAGCTCGGCTGCCGACCTGATCGGCGCGATCCGGCGCGGCGTGCTGATGCGCACCAACGTGTCGTGGTCGATCGACGACTCGCGCAACAAGTTCCAGTTCGGCTGCGAGTGGGGCGAGCTCGTCGAGGACGGACGGATCAGGGGCGTGGTGAAGAACCCGAACTACCGCGGGATCTCGGCCACCTTCTGGCGCAGCCTGAAGGCGGTCGGCGACCCGGCCACGTTCGAGGTCCACGGCACGCTCTACTGCGGCAAGGGCGAGCCCAACCAGGGGATCAACGTCGGCCACGCCGCGCCCGCCTGCCTGTTCGCGGACGTCGACGTCTTCGGCGGGGACGGCGCGTGAGGGACCGGTTCTTCGAGCTCGCCGAACGGCTCGGCCGCGAGCTCGGCGCGGGCGAGACGCTGCTCTGCGCGCTCGACGCCGAGCGGTCGGATTTCGTGCGCTTCAACCACGGGCGGGTCCGCCAGGCGGGCAGCGTCGAGCAGCGCTTCCTCTCCGTCCGCCTGGTGCGCGACCGGCGGCAGGCGGAGGCGACGGTCGCGATCGCCGGCAACGGCGAGGATCTCGAGCTCGCGCGCGCGACCGTAGCGCGGCTCCGCGAGGAGCTCGCGCGGCTTCCCGAGGATCCGTGGCTGCTGATCGCCGAGGACCCCGTCCCGACCGACTCGGTGCGCCGCGGCCGCATCGCCGCGGCGGGGGAGCTCGTGGAGCAGGTGGTGGGCGGCGCGGCCGGGCGCGATCTCGTCGGATTCCTCGCCTCGGGGACGATCGTCCGCGGCTTCGCCAACTCCTTCGGCCAGCGCAACTGGCACGAGGTCGACGGCTTCAATCTCGAATGGAGCCTGTTCCTGCCGGACGGCAAGGCCGTGAAGAGCGGCTACGCCGGTTCCGACTGGGAGCCGGCGACGTTCCAGGCGAAGCTCGAGGCCGCGGCGGGCGACCTCGCGCTCCTCGCGGCGCCGCCGCGGAGCCTCGAGCCGGGCGAGTACCGCGCGTACCTCGGTCCGCGCGCGCTCGACGAGCTCATGGGCCTGCTCGGCTGGGGCGGGTTCTCGGCGCGCGCGCGCGCCGCCAAGCAGAGCCCGCTGCTCCGGATGCAGCACGGCGCGCGGCTCTCCCCGAAGGTGACGCTGATCGAGAACACCGCGGCGGGCGTGGCGCCGCGGTTCCAGCACGACGGGTTCGTGAAGCCGCCGTCGGTGACGCTGATCGCGAGCGGCGGGCTCGGCGATGCGCTGGTCTCGCCGCGCTCGGCGAAGGAGCACGGCCTCGCGACCAATGCGGCCAACGCGCGCGAAGGCCCCGAATCGCTCGAGATGGCGGCCGGCGGCCTGACGCAGGGCGAGGCGCTCGCCGCGCTCGACACCGGCCTCGCGATCGGCAACCTGTGGTATCTCAACTTCTCCGACCGTCCGGCCGGCCGCATCACCGGGATGACGCGGTTCGCGACCTTCTGGGTCGAGGGCGGGCGCGCCGTCGCGCCGGTCGCCCCGATGCGGTTCGACGATACGATCTACCGCATGCTCGGCGACAATCTGGTCGACCTGACCCGCGAGCGGGAGCTGCTGCTCGACCCGTCGACGTACGGCGAGCGCTCGACCGACAGCGCGCGGCTGCCGGGGGCGCTGCTCGGGGCGCTGAAGCTCACACTATGAGGAGGGCGCTGTGGCTGACACGGTACGCAAGGTGGACTACTTCTCGATGTTGGTGCCCAACACGCCCGGCCAGACGTTCAAGGTCCTCGCGACGCTGGTGAGCGCGGGCATCAACCTGCTCGCCTGCACCGGCTTCCCCCGCGGCCGCCGCGCCCAGATCGACGTCGTCCCCGACGACACGCGCAAGTTCAGCAGCGCCGCGCGGAAGGCGAAGCTCAGGTTCAACCCGAAGAAGACGGGCTTCCTGATCCAGGGCGACGACCGCCCGGGCGCGCTCGCCGACCACCTGAAGCGGCTCGCCGAGAAGGGGGTCAACGTCACCGCCGTCGACGGCCTGTCGGCCGGCAAGGGTCGCTGGGGCGCGATCCTGTGGGTCAAGCCGAAGGACGTCGCCAGAGCGGGGCGGCTCCTGCGCGCGAAGGCGCGCTAAAGCGGCGCCGCGTCGCGCCTAGCCCGCGGCGCTAGGACTTCGCCTCCAACGGGCCGCCGACCGGCGGCAGCGCAACGTAGAAGCAGGCGCCCCGGCCCGGCACGCCGGTCGCCCAGATGCGACCGCCGTGCGCCTCGACGATCGAGCGGCTGATCGCGAGCCCGATGCCCATGCCCTGCGCCTTCGTGGTGTAGAAGGCCTCGAACACCTTTTCGGCCGTCGCCGCGTCGAAGCCGGGGCCGGTGTCGGCGACCGACACCTCGACCGTGCCGTCCGGAGCGCGGCGCGTGCGCACGCGGACCTCGCGCCGCTCGGCAGCGGCGCCCGCCAGCGCCTCGACGGCGTTGCGCACCAGGTTGACGAGCACCTGCTGGAGCTGGATGTTGTCCGCGAGCACCGGCGGCAGGCCCTCGTCGAGCTCGGTCACGAGCTCCACCGCCGCCTGGCGCGCGTCCGGTCGCACCAGCCGGGCGACCTCGCTCACCAGGTAGTTGAGCGCCACCGGCACGAGCTGCGCTTCCTCCTTGCGGACGAACGCCCGCACGTGGCGGATGATCTCGCTCGCGCGCTCGGCCTGGGCAGCGGCCTGCTCCATCGAGGCCACGATCTCCGCCGCGTCGGCGGACCCCGAGCGCAGCAGGCGGATGCAGGCCCGGCTGTAGTTGACGACCGCGGTGAGCGGCTGGTTGACCTCGTGCGCGATCGCGCTCGCCATCTCGCCCATCGACGACAGCCGGGTGACGTGCGCGAGCCGGTCGAGGTGCATTCGCGCCTGCTCCTCGGCGCGCCGCCGCTCGGTGACGTCGCGGCCGGAGGCGATGATCTCGACCGGCTCGCCGGACTCGCCGAGGACGGCCGAGTGCGCCCAGGCGAGCCACCGCCAGCCGGCCGCGGTCCGCGCGCGCACCTCGACGTGGCTGCGGTGCGGCGGCTCGAGCGCCGCGCGGCGCGCGTCGGCGAACGCCTCGTGGTCGAGCGGGTTCACCTCGAGCGCGAACGGCCGGCCGAGCAGCTCGCGCTCGCGCACGCCGAAGCACTCGCAGAACGACGGGCTGACGAAGCGGCAGCGGCCGTCGCGATCGAGCTTCACCAGGAGATCGGTCTGGTTCTCGACCAGCAGCCGGTACTTCGCCTCGCTCTGCCGCAGGTCGTCCTCCGCGCGCTTGCGCAGGAGCTCCACCCCGGCGCGCGAGGCGAAAATGCGCAGCGCGGGGTTCTCGAGGAGATTGGTCTTGCGCGGCTTGGTGTCGACGAACGCGATGTGGCCGACGACGCGCTTGCCGCTGGCGTCGAGCATCGGCAGTCCGAGGTAGCTCGCGTTCCCGTGCTCGGCCCGGTAGAGCTTGTCGAGCCCGTCGGGAACGAAATACCCGCGCCCCTCGCGGACGGTCACGAAGCACGGCAGCACCGTGAGGTCCATCTCGGTGTTGTCGCGGAAGCCGCCCGAGTCCCAGAAGGCGAGCGTGCGGATCCTGGTCGCGGGCTCGTCGACGCACTCGGCCACGAACGCCTGCGTGAACCCGAAGGTCCGGACCATGTGCTCGATCAGCGTGCGGAAGAACTCCTCGCCCGAGACCGTCGACAGCGCGCGCGCGATCAGCCGCACCGTGTCGTCGGCGCGCTTGCGCCGCAGCTCGGCCCCGATCCGCGAGGCGAATACGCGGAAGATCGGGTGGTCGAGGATCGCCGTCTCGCGGATCGGCTTGCCGCCCCACAGCGCGATGTGCCCGATCACGAGGTCGCCGGCGGCGTCGAACAGCGGGACGCCGAAATAGCTGACCCGCTCCTGCGCGGCGTACTGCGGGAACCGCTCGAGCAGGTTGTCGGGAAGGCAGTCGACGCGCGCCTCGCTGACCGTGGCGTCGCACGCGGTGCCGGCGAGCGCGAACTCGCGCGGCTCGGTGAACCGCCCGCGATCCCACTCGGCGAGGATGTGGACGCGCGTGGTCGGGTAGTCGACGCATTCGGCGGCGAACGCCGCGTTGAGATCGAGCGCGTCGGCGAGATGCTGGACCGCCGCGCGGAACAGCTCCTCGCCCATGAGCGGCGCGGTGCCCTCGGCGAGCTCCTTCAGCTGGCGGGCGGCGCGCCGGGCCTCGGTGACGTCGCTCACCAGCGCGACCGACCCGCGGAACTCGCCGCCGGGGCCGAGCACCGGACGGCGCGACACCGCGACCGAGACCGTGCGCCCGCCCTTGGCGATCAGGTCGTGCTCGAAGGTCTGCGGCACGCCGGCGCTGCTCGCGGCGAGCGCCTGTTCCCAGCGCTCGCGCTCTTCGGCGCGCAGGAGGTAGTCGCCGCGCGTGCCGACCAGCTCCTCGGCCGCGTAGCCGAGCATGTCCCGGAACTGCGGGCTCGCGAAGGTGATCACGCCCGCCGCATCGCGGACGAGCACGCCCTCGTTCATGCCCTCGACCAGGGCGCGATAGAAGCCTTCGTCGCGGATCTGCGCGTCGGGGTCGGTCAGCGCCGACGCGGCGCGCCTGGCGGCGCCCGTGCCGCCGCGGACTTGGGGTGCCATCTCGTCTCCCTCTGCGTCGACCCGGCAGTTGTCGCGCCCGCCGGTGCCGATTTCGCTCCTCCGAGCCTCCGCCGGCGATTATAGGCGCACCGCATCCGCACCCGGGCGGCGGGTCGGGGCGCTCAGGGAGGCGTCGAGGCGTTAGCCTCCGATACGTACGGTGGAGACGCGGGGGTCGACGGGGCGGATACGCAGTGGAATCGCCGCGCGTTCTCGTCGTAGCGGATCTCCTCGAACCGCGCGCCGCACGACGGTCTCGCCGCCCAGCTCGAACAGCAGCTTGTTGCGGCCCATCCGGCTCGACGAGCCCGCCGCGAGCACGACCCCCGCGACCGGCCCGGACCGCTCAGGCCGCATCGGATCCTCCGCGTCCGTCCACCGCGTCGTCCTCGTGACGCCTCAGCCAGTGGCCGAAGCTAACCACATTGGACGGTTGGGGTCGTCAGCGCTTTCGCGGCACCCCGCTAGGCGGGCCCGCGCTGCGGCGAATCAGCGGCAGCCGACGTCGCGGAACCGGATCGCCTAGCCCTGGCGCACGTGCGGAAAGAGGGTGTGATACACGACGAGCACCGCGCTCGCGCCGGCGAGGGTCACGATGAGTCCGAAGACGTCGAGCCCGGTCACCTCGGGCGCGGCGAGCACGCCGAAGAGCGCGCCGGCGATGACCGCGCCGCCGATGCCGAGACCGAGATCGCGGAGCAGACCCTCACCCGATCGGATGATGAGCTTGCTCGTGAGGAAGCCCGTGACCAGCCCGACGATGATCCACGTTTCGATCGACATCACGCTCTCCCGGTTGCAAATCTGTTGGCAGCGCCTCGCGTCTCCACGCTGCCCGCTCGAATCACGCGTACTGAACGACGCAGCCCAGAACGTACGCGGACAAGTCCTCCGCCGATACCTCCGCGCTTTGCTCGGTCCCCTGCTCCCGCCAGCGCACCGTACGGGAGCGCCGCGGCGTGGAATCCGGGCCGATGCGGCACGGGCCCGCTGGAACGCGCCGCTGTGCGCCTTCCCGGGTGACGACGACCATCCCTCCCGACGTGTACGCGAGCCGGAATCCCCGCTCCCCCGGCGCACCGGAGGTCATTCGGCCACCACCAGGACCAGGACCGGGCGCCACACGAAGCTCGTCACGGCCGCCCCCAGCTGTGCTCTCGCCTCGACGCACAGGCGCCGCCTCGCCTCCGGGGCCGTGGCACCGGTGGCCTCGAGATCGGGCCCGCTCGATTGCGCTTTCGCGACCGACCGCAGCGCGCGACCGAGGGGGTCCGCCGTCAGCGGGTAGGTCTTGGCGTGCGCGACGTAGCGGCCGTGTTCGTCGCGGGAGACGGTGCCGGCGAGCACGTAGCGTCCGGCGGTGCCGCTGATTCTTTCGACCACGCGCATGGCGGACCCCCAGAGATGGGTCGTTGGCCCGGGGTCGCCAATCGGGGGCGTGGGAGGTGGGGGACTGCTAGCGCCTCGAGGAATTGCCCACTATACGCGGTTCGCGGCGAAGCGTGAGCGCTCCGAGGCACCGGGCGCCCCGCCGAGTGCATCGATCAGCGAGGCTCAACCCTTTCCGTAAGTCCCTCGGCTCAGCGGCGCCGCCCGGACCGCGCCGCGCCGCTCCGACTTCTGGCGGCCGCGTTGTCGACCCAGCTCACTTTCGGGTCGGCGAAGAACATCTCGCGCCGCCGCGCCTTGAGCGCGCCGTGCCTGAAGTAGCCGTCGGTCCAGCGGCTGTCCTCCGCGAGGAAGGCGGCCTTCGCCCGCCGACCTCGCGCCTCGATCTCGTTCGCCACGTTGCGGAAGTAGAAGTGGCGGAACAGCCGGTCGAACTCGGTGAGGTAGATGTCGGCGACGCGCGTGTCGCCGCGAATGAGCAGCATGTTCTCGTCGTTCCGCAGGAGCGAGTTCGCCGAGAAGTTCGCCGAGCCGGAGCACACCAGCGGATCGTCCGACAGCGGATCGACGAGCAGGAACTTCGTGTGCACGAAGAACACGAAGCCCTGGTTCGCGCGCCGGAAGTGCTCCTCCTCGAGAAACCACTTGTCGAGCGCGAACTCCGCGATCGGCTTGCGCGCGACCGGCTTGCCGTTCTTGAACACGTACAGCTCGCCGAGCGCGGCGCCGGAGGCGATGACGAGGTCGCGGTCCGCGCTCAGCGCCGCCTTGACCGCCGCGGTCGGAGGTTTCTCCATCAGGACGAAGCGCAGGAAGTCGCGGTCCTGCGCGAGCGCCGGGACGAGCTCGCGCGCCACGCCGAACGCGGCGGTGAACATCACCGCGCCCGTCGCGTCCCGGATCCGGTCGCCGTACCAGCGCAGGAGATCCGCCTTCGTCCGCGGCGAGAAGACGAGCACCGTCGAGCGCTCCGGGATCAACGCCGGCGGATTCGCGGTCAGCCGCATCGCGCCGGCGCGGGTTGCCGCTCGGGCCGGATCCCGCTTGAGCAGCCTCCAGTAGGCGAGGAACTGCCTCGCCGCGCGCGCGTCGGCGATGACGTGTCCGACGTTGGCCTGCCCGAGAAAGCCCGACGGGGTGAAGTTGGTCGACCCGGTCCACACTGCGGTCGCCCGGGTCCCGCCCGCGAGCCGCACGATGAACTTGTTGTGCGGGATCTGCGTCCGCGCGCGCGGAAACAGCACCCGCACCCGTCCGAGCCGCTGCGGTATTCCCGCCTCCGCCAGCGTGCGCTCGTTCGCTCCCCCGGCCCTGGTCGTGTCGTGATGCACGATCCGGACGTCGACGCGGCGATCGAGGGCGGCCCTGAGCGCGCGCGCCACCGGCGGGTAGGTCAGCTCGTAGGCGGCCACCCGGAGGCCGTCACCGGCCGGCGTCCGGTCGATGAACTCGAGGCACGCTTCGAGCAGTCCGCGGGACAGCCACCGCGTCGTCGGATCGTCCGGACGGGGATCGTCGGGTGGCTGCGGGCCGACGTTGCCGAACTCCCGGGCGAAGGCCTGGCTCGCGATCGCGCCGCGGTTGAACCAGACGCCGTGGCCCCGATCGAGCTCCTTCTCCGTGCGGACCTCGAACGCGAGCGCCCGCGCCGGCTGCAATGCGCCCGGCCGCCCGTACATCGGGACGACGGTGAACCGGTATCGGGTGTCGGGTCGCGCCGTGTAGTCGCCCCACAGAAAGCTCTGGATGGGATGCTCCCACGAGCTGAAGCGCTTCGGCTTCATCGGGTCCGTCGGATCGCGCTCTTTGAGCGGGTCGGGGACGATCGACCGGAACACCTTCAGGGAGCGGAGCCATTTCGGGCTGGCATCCACCGTGCCGACGGCCTCGCGGCGGAAGGCGAAGCCGAGGAGCCCGTGCCGGCGCGCCTCCAAGCAGTCGAGCGCGATCAGCACCGTGTGGGTGCCGGCGATCGCCTTGACCCGGAAGTCGCCCTGAGCCGCGACGACCCGCATGCCGAAGCCTCCACTTCTTGTGCGCAGAAGTTAGCTGCCCTGTCGGCCGGCCGACCGGCATCGGCGCGTGCTCGCGGAGCTCGTTTCGCGGAGCAACCAGAAAGACTAAGCGCTCTGGAGCGCTCGCGCCATAGCACGACCGGCTAGATCGAATTCCGGATGTACGCCGGCGCGGCCCCCGTCTAGGCTTGCTCCGGGGATCGTCCGGGACGCGCGGTCGGTCGAGCGCGGGACCGGGACGACCGAAGGAGTGAGGATCATGGAGCCGAAGCGACTCGACGCATTCTTGAAGAGCAACCCGGCGTCGACGGGGGTGCTCGCCGGGGTCGTGACGATGTCCGGCCAGATCGCCGCCCAGTTCCAGGTGCCCGGCCTGGGCTGCCGGATCGTGGCGCTCTGCTTCGCGCTGCTCCTCGCCTACTACCAGGTCGCGATCGCGCAGCGGCGCCCGCGCCGCGAGTCGCTCTTTCTCGTCCCGATCGTCGCGGTCATCCTGTTCACCGCCGGCTGGGGCGCGAACGGGCTGATCTACGAGGCCTACGCGCGAGAGACGAAGCGAGCGGCGACGGCATCCGATCGGCCGCAGGCGTCCCTCGACGAATGGCTCGCCGGGCAGATCGTCCCCGCAGCGCACGCGTCGGACGACGCCAAGGGCGGAAGCGAGCAGAAGAAGGGCGGCTGGAAGAAGTGGTGATCGGGCCCGCCCGTCCCCGGAAGCGCCCGGCGCCGCGGCCCGTGACCGACCCGCGGCGTGAATCCGCGGGGCCGGGCGCTCGTGGACGAATCGCGCCGACGAATCTAGCATCGCCGGGTCCGACAGTCCCCGGAGCGCCCGCATGCCCCGTCTGCTGCTGGAAGGCGTACGCGTCCTCGACCTGACCTCGGTCGTCTTCGGTCCCTACGCGAGCCAGATCCTCGGGGACTATGGCGCCGATGTGATCAAGATCGAGTCGCCGGAAGGCGACTCGACGCGCTCCACCGGCCCCGCGACCGAGCCGGGCATGTCCGCGATCTTCCTGGGCGCCAACCGCAACAAGCGCAGCATCGTGCTCGACCTGAAGCGGCCCGAAGCGCGCGAGGCGCTGCTCGCCCTCGTCGACGGCGCCGACGTGTTCATGCACAGCATCCGGCCGCAGAAGCTCCCGGCGCTCGGCCTCGACCCGCAGTCGCTGATGGCGCGCAACGCGCGCCTGGTGTACGCCGGCCTGCACGGCTTCGGGCAGGACGGTCCCTACGGCGGCAAGCCTGCCTACGACGACATCATCCAGGGCCTCGCGGGGCTCGCGGCGCTGACGGAGCGCCAGTCGGGCGAGCCGCGGTACCTGCCGACGATCGCCGCCGACAAGACCTGCGGCCTCGTGGCGGCGCACGCGATCCTCGCGGCGCTCTTCGCGCGCGAGCGCACCGGGCACGGCAGCTTCGTCGAGGTGCCGATGTTCGAGTCGCTGGTGAGCTTCGTGCTGGTCGAGCACTACTACGGTCGGCACTTCGAGCCGGGCCTGGCGCCACCCGGGTACCCGCGCGTGCTCGCGCCCTGGCGCCGGCCCTACCGGACGGTCGACGGGTACGTCTGCATGCTGCCCTACACCGACGCCCACTGGCACCGGTTCTTCACCGAGGTCGGGCGGCCCGAGCTGGCGGCTGACGCGCGCTTCGCCGACATCGCGGCGCGCACGCGGAACATCGAGGCGCTGTATGTGCTCGCCGGGGAGTTCATCGCCGGGCGCAGCACGGCCGCTTGGCTCGAGGCCTGCGAGCGGCTGGACATTCCGGCGGCGCCGATGCACCGCCTCGAGGACCTGGAGCGCGACCCGCACCTCGTGGCCACGGGCTTCTTCCGCTCGCTGGGCGACCCGGCGGCCGACGCCGTCCGGTTTCCCGGCGCCGGCGTCCGGGTGGACGGCCGCCCGCTCGAGCTGAACATGCCGCCGCGCCTCGGCCAGCACACCCGCGAAGTCCTGCGCGAGGCCGGCCTCCCCGACGCGCGGATCGAGTCGCTCGCCGGCGGCGGAACGCGCGGCGCGACGCGCCCGCTGAAGGAGATGGCGCCATGACGAAGCAGACCGACGTGCCCAAGCTGGGCCAGGGCTACTACTGGGAAGAGCTGCGCGTCGGCCAGCGCTTTCGCACGTTCCGCCGCACCGTGACCGAGACCGACCTCGTGAGCTTCGTCTCCGCGACCGGCATGCTCGAGGCGATCTTCATCGACGCGAGCTACGAGCACGGCGCGATCTCCGGCCGGCCGGTGCCGGCCGCGCTCACCTACGCGCTCATCGAGGGCTTCATCCTGCAGACGATGATCCAGGGCACCGGCCTCGCGATGCTCGAGCTAGCGCAGAAGATCCACGCCCCGGTCCGCGTGGGCGACACGATCGGCGCGACCGTCGAGGTCACCGGGATCCGTCCCACCTCCAAGGGCGGGCGAGCGGTCGTGACGTCGCAAATCGAGGTCACGAACCAGCGGAACGAGGTGGTGATGACCTATACCGCCACGCGCCTGCTCGCGGGCCGCCCGGAAGGCGCGGCGTAACGGCCGGTCCGGGCCCGATCGAGGCGGACGTGCTCGCGGCCCTGGCGCTCACCGCGATCCCGCCCGAGGACGAGGCGCTGCGCGGCGACGTCCGCGCCTTTCTCGACGCGACGATCGCGGCGCTCCCGCCGGAGGTCCGCGCGCGCTCCTGGATGGGGTTCGACGCGGACTTCAGCCGGCGCCTGGCCGCGAACGGCTGGATCGGGCTGACGCTCCCCGCCGAGTACGGGGGAGGCGGTCGCAGCCCGTTCGCGCGGTTCGTGCTGGTCGAAGAGCTCCTCGCCCGCGGCGCGCCGGTGTCTGCGCACTGGATCGCCGATCGCCAGAGCGGCCCGCTCATTTTGAAATACGGCAGCGAGGCGCAGCGCCGCTTCTACCTGCCGCGCATCTGCAAGGCCGAGGCGTTCTTCTGCATCGGCATGAGCGAGCCGGACACCGGGTCCGACCTCGCGAGCGTGCGCAGCCGCGCCACCCGGGTCGACGGCGGGTGGCGGCTCAACGGCCGCAAGGTGTGGACCACGAACGCGCATCGCTCGCACTACATGCTCGCGCTGGTGCGCACCTCGGGGAGCCCCCAGGACCGCAACCGTGGGCTGTCGCAGATGATCGTCGACCTGGGCGCGCAGGGCGTGACGGTACGGCCGATCCGCGATCTCACCGGCGATGCGCACTTCAGCGAGATCGTGCTCGAGGACGTCTTCCTCCCCGAGGAGAGCCTGCTGGGACGGGAAGGCTCGGGCTGGGAACAGGTGCTCGCCGAGCTCGCCTACGAGCGCAGCGGTCCGGAGCGGCTGCTGTCGGCGAGCGTGCTGCTCGAAGAGTGGCTCGCGCATCTGCGCCAGCGCGGCGGCGCGACCGGCGAGGAGGCCCAGGCGCTCGGGCGGATCGTCGCGCATCTCGCGGTGCTCCGCGCGCTGTCGATCGCGGTCACGGCGCAGCTCGCCCACGGCGAGGATCCCGTGCTCGCCGCCGCCGTGGTGAAGGACCTCGGGACCGAGGTGGAGCAGCACGTTCCGGAAGCGATCGGTCGCCTGCTCGCGGCCGACCCGCTCGCCGCGCCGCCGGCGACGCTGCTGCGAACGCTCGCCTACACGACGCAGATCGCGCCCACGTACTCGCTGCGCGGCGGCACGCGCGAGATCCTGCGCGGGATGATCGCGCGCGGGCTGGGGCTGCGGTGATGCGGGAGCGCAGGCGATGAGGGAGCTCCTTGCGGACACCGTCGAGCGGATCCTCGCGGACCTCTGCACGCCGGCGATCGTCCGCGCCGCCGAGGAGGGCGCGTGGCCGGCGGCGCTGTGGCGCCGGATCGAGGAAGCGGGGCTACCGGTCGCGCTCGCCCCGGAGAGGGACGGCGGTGCGGGGCTCGGCTGGCGGGACGTATCGCCCGTGCTCGTCGCCGCCGGGCGGCACGCGGCGCCCGTCCCGTTGGGGGAAGCGATCGCTGCCCACGCGCTCGTCGCCGCTGCCGGGAGCGCCTTGCCGGAAGGCGTGCCGACGCTCGCCCTATTCGAGGGCGCGCCGAACCGGGCGCGCAGTCGCTGGAGCGTCCGCGCCCGATCCGTTCCCTATGCGCGCAACGCCACCTGGGTCGTCGGTACTCTGGCGGGCGACGACCCGCGTCAGTCGACCGAGCTGCTCGTGATGAAGACCGCGGACGCCGCCGTCGCGCCCGGTCCCCAGCTCGCAGGCGAGGGCCGCTGCGATCTCGCGTGGAGCGAGGCCGAGCCCGCGCTGCGCGCGCCGCTCGCCGGGGGGCCGTCGGCGCTCGAGGTCGGCGCGGCGCTGCGCTCCGCGCAGATCGCCGGCGGCATCGCACGGCTCCTCGCGCTCGCCGTGCAGTACGCGGGCGAGCGCAAGCAGTTCGGCAAGCCGATCGGCAAGTTCCAGGCGATCCAGCAGCAGCTCGCCGTCCTCGGCGAGCTCGCCGCGGCGGCCGCGATGGCCGCCGAGCTCGCGCACGACGCCGACGGCCTCGCGCCGGACCCGGTGCGCGTCGCCTGCGCGAAGGCGCGGACGAGCGAGGCGGCGGCCGCCGCGGCGGCGATCGCGCACGCCGTGCACGGGGCGATCGGCGTCACGCAGGAGCACGCTCTCCAGCTCTACACCCGCCGGCTCTGGGGATGGCGGCTCGACTTCGGCTCCGAGGCGTACTGGACCGGCGTGATCGGCCGCGGCGTGCTCGGCGCGGACGGCCCGGCCTGGCAGCAGATCCTCGACGCGTCGTCGGCACGCGCCTGACCGCAACCGCCGAGGCTTCGGCGGCGCGCTTGAGCCACGCTACCATTCCGGGCGCGCCCTTCCACGTCAGGACCCCAATGCCCATCCGCAACGGCCGCACCGCGTTCCTCGAGCTCCTCGTCGACGAGGGCATCGCGCATCTCTTCGGCAATCCGGGCACGACCGAGCTCGCGATCATGGAAGTGGCGCCCGATTTCCCGCAGCTCAAGTTCGTCCTGGGCCTGCAGGAGTCGGTCGTCGTCGGGATGGCCGACGGCTACGCGCGCGCCTCCGGCCGGCCGGCGGCGGCGCTGGTGCACGTCGCACCGGGGCTCGGCAACGCGATGGGCGCGCTGTACAACGCCAAGTTCTCGAGCTCGCCGCTCGTCGTCGTCGCCGGACAGCAGGAGCAGGGCCACGGGCTGCTCGAGCCGCTGCTGTACGAGCCGCTGGTGCCGATCGCGCAGCCGCTCGTCAAGTGGGCGGTCGAGGTCGCGCGCGTCGCGGACCTGCCGCGCGTCGTCCGTCGCGCGGTGAAGGTCGCGCTCACGCCGCCGACCGGACCGGTCTTCGTGAGCCTGCCGGGCGACGTGCTGGAACAGTCGGCGGAGCTCGACCTCGGGCGGTCGGTGCGCGTCGACGCGAAGGTGCGTCCCTCCGAAGAGGCGCTCGCCGCGCTCGCCGAGCGGCTGCTCGCCGCGCGGCGACCGGTGATCCTCGCCGGGCAGGAGCTCGCGGCGCACGACGCGTTCGCGGAGGCGGGCGAGCTCGCCGAGCTCGTCGGCGCGGCGGTCTACGGCTCGTCGGTCGCCTACGGCGCGCAGTTTCCCACCGCCCACCCCGCGTACTGCGGCAGCCTCACGCGCAATCAGCAGCAAGTGCAGGCGACGCTCCAGCCGTACGATCTCCTCGTCTGCCTCGGGGCGGATCTGCTGCGGATGTCGGTCTACAGCCCGATCGAGCCGTTGCCCGAGGGGCTTCCGGTCGTGCACGTGAGCGAGCGCGGCTGGGAGCTCGGCAAGAACTACCGCACCGACGTCGCGATCCAGGCGAACGTCAAGGAGACGCTGCGGGCGCTGCTGCCGCGCGTGCGCGCGCGGCGCGCGCCGGAAGCGGCGGCGCGGCTCGCGGCGCTGAAGGAGCGGAACTGGACCGCGCAGCGCGCCAAGGCCGCGGTCGCAGCGCTGATGGAGGCGGAGACGACGCCGATCGATCCGCGGTTCCTCATGCTGCGGATCAGCGAGCACCTGCCGCAGGACGCGGTCGTCGTGGAGGAGGCGCTGATCTCCTCGCTCTCGCTGCCGGGATTCCTGCCGATCCGCGATCCGCACGCGTTCTACGGCCTGGCGAGCGGCGGGCTCGGGTTCGCGATGCCGGGGGCGATCGGCGTGAGCCTCGCGCTGCCCGGCCGGCCGGTCACCGCCGTCGTCGGCGACGGGAGCGCGATGTACGGGATCCAGGCGCTCTGGACCGCCGCGCACCTCGAGCTGCCGATCACTTACGTCATCGCCAACAACCGCGGCTACCGCATCCTGAAGGAGCGGCTCGTGTCGATGCGCGGGTGCGACCGGTTCGTCGGCATGGACATCCGGAGCCCCGCGATCGACTACGTCGGTCTCGCGCAGGGGATGGGCGTCCCGGGCCGCCGGGTCACCGACCCGAACGACGTCGTGCCGGCGCTGCGCGAGGCGGCGGAGCGCCGTGTGCCGAGCCTGATCGAAGTGATCGTCGCCGACGGGTTCGGGGGCTGAAGCCGCATGCTCAGGAACCTATTCGACGCCCTCCCCGAGCCGGGTGCCGGCGAGGCGTTCGACGTGCTGCTCGCGCGGCCGGGGTTGAAGATCGAGCGCATCGTGTCGCGCGGGCACGCGAGCCCGCCGGGATTCTGGTACGACCAGCCGCAGGGCGAGTGGGTGATCGTCCTCGCCGGCGCGGCGCGGCTGCGCTTCGCGGACGAACCGGACCCGCGCGCGCTAGGCCCGGGCGACTGTCTGGAGATCCCCGCGCATCGCCGCCACCGCGTCGACTGGACCGACCCGGCGCAGCCGACGATCTGGATCGCCGTGCACTACGAGGGCTAGTGCCCGGCGCGGCGGCGGACCCAGGGCCACAGCCAGTGGTCGAGCGAGATTTTGCCGGGTCCGAAGAGCAGCGGGACGAGCAGCAGCAGCCCCCAGTAGAAGTGCGACATGCGCGCCGCCTCGTTCTCGGCGAGGACGTGCCAGAAGGAGATCACGGCGACCACGTTCACCACCGAGAGCCCCAGCGCGCCGAACCGCCCGGCGAGCCCGAGCGCGAGCAGCGGCGGGAAGAAGAGCTCCCCGAACGTGCCGAGGACCGCCGCCGCCTGCGGCGACAGGAGCGGCACGCGGTACTCGTTCGTGAAGAGATACATCGTCCCGTCCCAGTTCCCGATCTTGAGCAGCCCCGACTTGAAGAAGACGTTGGCGACGTACAGGCGGATCACGAGGTTGAGGACGTGTCCGAGCGCCTGCAGCCAGCCGAGCGCTCGATCGATCAGCGGTACCGCGGCGGTGAGCCAGCTCATGGGTCCTCCCCGGGTTCGACTAGATCAACGATGACGCCGGCCTCGACCCAGCGCGCGAGCGCCGCGGCGGGATCGAAGGCCGGGTCGCCCTCCGACGCGACCGCGAGGGCGCAGCCGAGCGTCGCGCCCGCGAACGCCGAGGCGAGCAGGCCATAGTCCGCCGGCGCGAGGGCGAGCACCTGCGCCCGCCAGCGCGGCCGATGGATCAGGACGCGGTCGGGCCCGGCGTCGAGATCGACGTCGATCTCGCCCGCGAAGTCGTCCTGGTGCACGGTCCAGATGCGCGCGAGCGGCCACTCGGACTCGAGCAGGGCGCACCCCGGCGCGAGCACCGGACGCAGCTCGGCATGGCGCGCGGGCGGCACGCCGGCGAGCCGGGTCGGGTCGAACGCCGGGCGATCGGCCGCGTAGTAGGCGCGGTGCGCGAGCCACTCCATGTGCGCCACGTCGGGCAGGTACGGCAGGTCCTGGGTGTGCGGGAACGCCGCGACGAACTCGGCGAGCCGCTCGCCGTACTCGCTGAGGTCGCCGCTCGCCGCCGGGTAGGCGCGCGCGTATTCGCGCGCCAGCGCGTCGAAGAAATCCCCGCCCACGATCTTGCGCACGATCGGATACGCGGCGGCGAGCGCTTTGGCGCGGTTGCCGTAGACGTTGCCGCGATAGACGGCGAGCCGCGCGACGGTCGCGCTCGTCGCGCCGCGGAAGAGCGATGCGGGCGGCGCGGCTTCCCCGCGCTGCGCGAGCGCGGCGCCGAAGGCGCGCTGCAGCTCAAGCAGCGCGGACACGCGAAGCCTCAATGCGGGTGCGGGCGTTCGCGGCCTCGGCGAGCAGCACGCCGAGCTCGGGGATGTCGGTGTCCCATTCGATGAGCGACGGCACCGGCCCGAAGCGCTCGAGCGCCGCGTCGTAGAGGCGCCAGACCGGATCGGCGACGCGATCGCCGTGATGATCGATCAGGCAGTGCTCGGTGACCAGATGCCCGGCGAGGTGGATCTCCTCGACCGAGCCCGCCGGGATCGCCCGCATCGTCGCCGCCGCGTCGGCGCCGTGGTTGACCTCGGTGACGAACAGGTTGTTGACGTCGAGCAGCACGCCGCAGCCGGTGCGGCGCACGAGCTCGGCGATGAACTCGCCCTCCCCCATCTCGCTCGCGCCGAGCTCGAGATAGGTCGAGATGTTCTCCACGAGGATGCGCCGTCCGAGCGCCTCCTGCACCCGCAGGACGCGCTCGGCGACCAGGCGCAGCGCCTCGGGCGTGTACGCGAGGGGCAGCAGGTCGTTGAAGTGCTGGCCGGCCGCCGCCCCCCAGCACAGATGCTCGGAGACGAGAACCGGCTCGGTGGCATCGACCAGGCGCTCGAGCTTCGCGAGGTGCCGCTCGTCGAAACCCTCGACCGAACCCAGCCCGAGCCCCACGCCGTGCAGGCTGAGCGGGTAGTCCGCCCGCACGCGCTCGAGCACGTACCGGTCGTAGCCGCCGTCGCCGAAGTAGTTCTCGCTGTGGACCTCGATCCAGCCGACCGCCGGCCGGGACTCGAGGAAGTCGCGGTAGTGCGGGGCGCGCAGCCCGACCCCGGCGCCGAGACGAAGCGGCGCGGCGCGCGCGGCCGGGACTGCGCTCATCCCCGGGTTCAGCTCTTCTTCTCTTTGGCCTTCATGCCCGGCTCGCCCTGCTTGAGGCTCCCGCCCATCTGCACGCAGGTGCCCGCCTTCACCGCCTTGAAGTCGTTCGGGTCGTAATCGACCTTCGACTGGCCCTGGCACGAATGCGCCGTCTTGTTGCTGCCGCAGTCGTTCTGGCCCGCCTTGGCGACCCCCCAGCACTTCTCCATCCCCGCCTTGTCCTGGGCGAGCGCGCTTCCCGACACGCCGAGGGCGAACAGGCCGGCGACGGCGGCAGCGACGATGCTTCTCTGATTCATATGTCCTCCTAGCAGTGATGCCGATCGGTGACAGGGGCGCGAGGCGAAGGCCGGCACCCCGGCTTCTCGGGTGCGCCGTGCTCGCCCTGGAAACCGCTGCGGCAGACGCACCTCGGATTTGATACGGATGGCCCGAGGCCCCGGATTCAGTCCCGGCCTGGGGTCCGGGCGATGGCCGGCAGTCCCCTTCCCCGTGCCGGCGTTCCGCCGCTATGGCACCTCGCCCACGATCTCGCTCGCGGGATTGAAGGCGAGCCAGGCGAACGCGAAGTGCACGCCGCTCTCGACCGGCGCGAGCTGCTTGCCGCGGAGCGGCCCCGCGACGGCCTCGCCGAAGAGATTCCATTCGGAGCCGGTCGCGGCGTCCAACGCCTTGCCGGCGCGCGCGCGAAACTCGAGGACGCGCCCGTCTAGGCGCCGGTCGAAGGCGGTCGCCGCCGGAATCGCGCGGCCCTCGGCGATCCGCTCGGTGTCGAGCGGCGAGGCGGTGCCGCCCTTGACGAAGACGACGTAGGGGACGCCGCCGAGCTCGGCGTTGACGACCGCGGTCTTCTCTAGCACCGAGAAGGGGTAGATGCGCTGCTTTCCGCCCGCCGCGACGCTCAGCACGCGCTCCATCGGCGGCAGGCGCGGGTCGATCGGGTCGGAGAAGAGGAACGGGCTCTGGTCGATCCGGTCGTAGCCGCGGTAGGGATTGCGGCCGTACGGCCGGCTGTATCCGGTCTCGCGCGAGAGCACCTTGCCGCCCGGGTACGCCGCGGCGAAGTCCTCGAACGCGACGATCTCGGAGGGCAGGACCTTCAGCAGGGTCCCGGCGTAGTGGCCGACGATGCCGGTGCCGTTGAACTGCTGCCACCAGCTCTCGGTCTGCCGGTCGTACATCACGAGATCGCTCTTGCGCAGGCGGCCCGTGGTGCCGAAGTCGAGCACCCGCCCTGCGACGCGGCGCTCGAAGACGAACGACGCGTTGCACAGCGGGCAGAAGGTGACCGCCACCGGCTGCCCGGCCACCTCGTCGTTCACGATCTCGTGGAACATGAGGATCTGCAGCGGGTAGGCGCGCCGCTCGCCCGCCAGGCGCAGCGCGATCACCGGCTCCTTCGGCTTCAGCCACGGCTTCGCCGCGTCCGGAGACACGAACCGCGGCCGGTCGATCGCGGGAATGCCGTCCTTCGGCGGCCCGCCGGAGCGGATCTCCCCGAGATCGACGGTGCGGCGGCTGAAATCGGTCTTCGGCCACTCGGCGCGGTCCCAGGTGGTCTGCGCGGCGGCCCCGCCGACGACGAGGAGCGCGACCGAAGCAATCAGGCGCCGCGCGTCGGCGGCGCGACTACGCGGCATGGCTCAGCCCCTCGGCCCGCGGCCGGCGCTCGGGCACTTCCCGGGCGCTCGCGCAGGCGTCCTTCGTCGGCGGCGGCAGAGCGCGCAGCCAGTCATCCCAATCGGGCGCCGGACCGAATCTCGCAGCGAGGAAATCCGCGAACGCCTTGACCTTGGCGGAAAGGTCCTTGCGGCTCGGATACACGGCGAAGACCCCGTACTCGGGCAGCGCGTAGTCGGTGAGCACCACCTTGAGCCGCCCGTGCTTGAGGTCGTCGCGCACCACGAAGCTCGGCAGCACCGCCACCCCCGCGCCGGCGACCGCGGCGGCGCGCAGCAAGTCGACGCTGTTCGAGCGCAGCATGCCGTCCACGCGCACGAGATGCCGGCGGCCTTCCGGACAGATGAACCGCCAGTCGTGGTCGAGCGGGGAAGAGAGCGCATAGCCGAGGCAGCTCTGCGTCCGGAGCTCGTCGGGCGTCCGCGGCTCGCCGTGCTCGGCGAAGTAGCCCGGCGCGCCGCACACCACGAAGCGACAGCTCGCGAGGCGGCGCGCCACGAGGGAGGACGGCGGGAGGGTTTCGCTGATCCGGATCGCGAGGTCGAACGCTTCCTCGATCAGGTCCACGAACCGGTCGTTCAGCCAGAGCTCGAGCCGGAGGCCGGGATGGATGCGATGGAATTCCGCGAGCAGCGGGGCGACCTGGGTCGTGCCGAACGCGCATGGCAGGGTCGCGCGCAGCGTGCCGCGCGGCTCGATGCTGACCTGCGCCGCATCGCGCTCGGCCTCCTCGAGATCGGCGAGGAGCTGGGTGCAGCGCTCGTGGAAGCGCGCGCCCGTCTCCGTGAGGGCGACCGAGCGCGTGGTGCGCTGCAAAAGGCGCGCCCCGAGCCGGTCTTCGAGGTGGTTCACGTGCTTGGTCACGGCGGCGCGCGAGAAGCGCAGCGCGGCCGCGGCCGCGGCGAAGCTGCCGCAGTCGGCGACCGCCTTGAAAACGCGCAGGCTCGTAAGGTAGTCCATCTATTGCCCCCGTAACAAATAGGTACGGGAGAGAGCTGCGCGCGGTTTCATGGACTTAGCCACGCTGCGAGCTGCGCCGGCACCGTCCGGGACTCGCGCTTCGCGTCGGCCAGCCTGCCGCGGAGGACCGGCCGGGAACGACGGCAGCTCCGGCAGGGCCGGGCGCGCCTACCGCGCGTTGCCCCACTTGATCTCGCCGACCGGGAAGTTGCGCAGCGGCGAGAAGCCGCGCACGCCCAAGCGCGCTTTCTCGTTCTCGATCTCGATGACGATTTTCTGGCCCGCGGACAGCTCGCCCTGGGCGGGCGCGGCGTGCGCGGTCTGGTACGCCACGAGCGCACCGAGCAGCATCATCGCGGTGACGAACAGCTTCGCGAGCGTGTCGAGTTTCAGCATGGTCGATGCTCCTGTAGGTCCAAGTCTGCGGGGCGTCGGTTTGCAGCCCTCGTCCTCCCGGATACGGGCGAATGCGAAGCGGAGCGTCGGCGCCGCGGGAAATGCTCCGTTCGCGCTCGAGGTTCGCGGTGCTCTGGAAGCGCCGCGCGGACGGCGTGTGCCGCAGGCCCGCCGCGAGCACGCTCGGTTGGGCGCCGAGCGAGCAAGCGGTCGACCGAAGGAGAGAAAGAGCGCGCCGGTGGCGGGCGCGCGCCCGCCACCGGCAGACCTTCTCAGCGCGCCTTGGCTACGCTGACTCGTAATGCCGGGTTCACCGCGGCGGCACGCCGCCGGTATGCCGGTAGAAGTACGCGTCGCCGAACCGCTCCACCCGCGTCGGCTGAAACGCCTCGCGCGCGGAGTCCCTCCGCTCGGCGGTCTGCGTCGTCGCCTCTTTCGAGAGCAGGCGTTTCCAGGCGGGGTTGTCGAACGCCCAGCTGCCGTGGGCGAGCGCCGTTCCGGTCGTCGAACCGAACAGCAGGGCGGCCGCGACGGTCGCCGCCTTCAGGTTCATCGTTTTCATCGCAAGTCTCCTTCCGCTGTTGAACACTTGGCCGGAACGCTTCCTTGCCGGCCACGTATCGGCTGGTACGAGCGGAAGCGGCGAGCGGCGCCGCCGCGGAGGAAACAGTGCGTTTACGCTGATTGGCGCCGGGAGTTTCCCAGGCGGAAACGCTGCGTTTCCGCGGCGCTGGGACAGGGAGAGCGTTGCCGCCGCCAACGGACCGGAGCGCTCATCCGGCGCGAGGAATGTTGCTACTTCTTCGGCGGGTGCCGGTCCGCGGCGGAGAGCAGGCGCTCCACCGCCTTCACCATCTTGGCGACGGGCGCTTCGTTGTCGGGCTCGTTCGCCGCCCAGCGCTGGCACTCCGCGAAGAGCTCCGACCACTGCTCCCGCGCTTCGTGCCAGGCGGCACGCAGGAAATGCGCCCGATGCTCCGGAACCTGCTCCCAGAAGGCCTGCGCAGCGTCCGCGGCGTCCGCGGTGCCCTTCAGCGTGGCCACCCAGTCCACCGGGACGGCGAAATGAAACGTTCCGCCGGCGGGCGCCTTGAAGGTGAGGAAGCCGACGAGCCGGCCGGCCTCGTCGAACAGCGCGCCGCCGCTCGCGCCCGGGTCGAACGCGGCCGACGTTTGAATCACCCGCGCGCCCTTGAACGCGTACAGCGCCTCGACCCGGCCCTTGCTGACCACGAGCGGGCCACCGCCCGGGAACCCCACGGCATAGACCACATCGCCCGGTGCGAGCGCCCACGCCGTTCCGGCGACCGCCGGCGGCGCATCGACCTCGGGTGCGGCCAGCACGCACAGGTCGCGCTCCGCGCTTCCGGCGTCCAGCCGCGCGGTCCAGAGCTCGTACCCGCGAGCGAGCTCGACGTGGAGCGCGTTGCGCACCACGTGGCAGTTGGTGACGAGCTTTCCGGGGCCGATGACGACGGCGGAGCCGTACGACCGCGCGCCGGTCTGGGTCGTGACGCGCACCTTGAGGACGCTTGCCGACTCCTTCACGGGCGGGGCCGCGTGCGCGTGCGCCATCGCGCACGCGCACAGATTCACGGCCATCGCCAGATTCGCCAGATTCGCCAGTCGCATCCCGCCGCGCCGCAAAAATTCAGTATACACGCGCGCGACCGTCGCCTCGGCGGGAATCCGGCGCGAATCGCCGCAGTTCACGCCCCGGAAACAGTCTGTTGACGGCGCGTGCCCGGCCGCGCGCGTCAACAGAGTGTTTCCGGTTTCGTCTGGACTTATTCCGTGATCGCTCGTACGTATTCATGTCGGCGCGCTGCGAGCGAGCTTCAGCTCGCAACTGCACGACACAGACGCGAACTGGCGGAGCAAAACCGGCCTCTTCGCGATTCCGCGAACTGCGACTTTGCGAGGAGGGCGACATCATGCGTTCGATTTCACGATCCCTGACCCGATACTTGGCGGCCGTCATCGTCGCCGCGGGCGGCGCCGGCATGGGCGGCGCGGCGTTCGGCGTCGAGCCGCCGAAGCCATCGGTGACTCCGAATCCTTCGCCTTCGCCGGAGAGCACTTCCGGCGGGGTCGGTGCGAGCCGGACGCCCGAGACCGACGTGAGGCGCATCCAGCCCGCGGGCGGGGCCGGCACGCAGCCGCCCACGCCGCAGGGGGTGATTCGCAATCCGTCCCCGTCGCCGGAATCCACGCAGGGCGGCGTCGGCGGCAGCGTGACGCCCGAAAAGATCAGGTGAAGCGCCGGGCCGCGGAGGCCCGACCGTTCACGCATGGCGCGAGATCGGGTCGGCGCTCGAAGCGAGCATGCCGCCCGGCGCCGATCCGCGCGCCGCTCACCGGAGGAACTCGAGGAGCGGATCGTAGCCGTGCTCCTTGAGCCCCCTGCCCCGGTCGGCGTAGATCTCCGGACCGCCCTTGCAGCCGTGCCCGTCGAGGAGGCGGTTCATGAAGTTGAAGAGGCACGTCGTGAGCACGACGTCGTGCAGGGCGCGCTCGCTCCAGCCGGCGGCGAAGACCGCGTCGGCGTCGGCCTGAATCATCTTCGCCGGCGCGAGCGTGAGCTTGCGGGCGTAGGCGAGCAGCGGCTTCAGCCGCGCTTCGACCGGCGCGCTCTCGAGATCGGCCACCAGCGCCTCGATCAGCGACCCTTCGAGCCCGAAAGCCTGCGCGACCTGCGAATGCACGCCGTAGCAGTACTGGCACGCGTTCAGGCCGGAGACGTAGGCGGCGATCAGCTCGAGCTCGGCGGGCGCGAGCGGCGAGTCGGCGCGCAGCAGCGCGGTGTGGAACTCGACCAGGGCCCGGCCGGCGGGCTTGTTGAGCTGCAGGATGTGGCGGACGCCGGCGGCTCGTTCGGCACCCTGAACAAGGCGGATCAGTCGCTGCACGCGAACCTGATGTACAGCCCCTGGAAGAACGTGAACGTCGGCGTCGAGTACATCTACGCGCGCCGCGAGACCGTGAACGGGCAGGACGGCGACCTGAACCGGGTGCAGTTCTCCGCGCAGTACTTCTTCTGAGCGGTGCGGCCGCCGGCCGGCCGCGGTGCACGCCATGCCCTCGCCGACCGGCGGGCCGCGCGCGCCCTCGGATTTCCCCGGGGCCGCGCGCGCCGCCGGTCCGCGGGGCACCGCGGCGCTGCCGCTTTGTTTCCGGGCGCGCAACAGAGTATTTCCCGACTGCTGACCCCCTGGGCCGCATCGCCCCGTATGACTCGTGAAGGGCCCCGATCGGTGGTCCGCATTCACCGAGAAGGAGCGTTGGGCGCCGTGAAATTGGCTCAGCCTGCGTCGCCGGGTGCGGGGCGCCTCGTCCTCGGGTTCGCCCGGCGCAGCGCTCCCGAGGCGCCGCCGAGCCGCAGTCCGGCACCGGGGAACGCGGTGCGCGCGGCGAGCGGCGTGCGGCAGCGAGCGGACCCGCGCGCGACGGACGCCGAGCGCGACGCGCGCCTCGAAAGACTGCTCACCGCGTGCGCACGGGGCGATCGCGCGGCGTTCGCCGAGCTCTACCGCGCGACCTCCGGAATGCTGTTCGCAGTCGCGGTCCGCCTGCTCCGGCGCAGAGACCAGGCGGAGGAGGTCCTGCAGGACTGCTACTTGAGCATCTGGAACAGCGCCGGCGCCTACTCCCGCGCCCTGTCGGCGCCGACGACGTGGATGACGGCCATCGTGCGCAATCGCTGCTTCGACGTGCTGCGCCGGCCGTCGGTCGAGGTCACGCTCGAGCCGGATGCCGACGGCGAGGATCCGCTCGAGCAGCTCGAAGCCGACGCGCCGGGCCCGCTCGAGCGCCTCTGCGCCGTCGCGGATGCCGACGCGGTGGCCCGCTGCCTCGCGCGGCTCGGGCCGGAGCAGCGGCAGGCGATCGTGCTCGCGTTCTATGAAGGCGTGTCGCGCTGGGAGCTCGCGGCGCGACTCGGGCGGCCCGTCGGAACGGTGAAGACCTGGATCCGCCGCGGGCTGGAACGGCTCAGAGAGTGTCTGGAGGAAAAGTGAGATACCGCGACAATCCGGAGCTCGCGGACGCGCTCGCGGCGCAGTACGCGCTCGGCACGCTGCGCGGTCGCGCGCGGCGGCGGCTCGCGCGCCTCGCGCGCGACGACGCGGCCCTCGCGCGCTCGATCCGCGAATGGGAAGCGCGGCTCGCGCCGCTCAGCCTCGCGCTGCCCGAGATCGAGCCCCCCGAGCGGGTCTGGCGCGAGATCGAGCACCGAGTGGCGACGAGCGCGCGCGCCAATCCGCCCGCGCCGCGCTTCTGGGAAAGCCTCGCCTTCTGGCGCGGCTGGGGGCTCGTCGCGACCGGGCTCGCCGCCGGGCTCGTCGGCGCGCTCCTGCTGCCGCGGCCGGAGCCGCCCGCGCCGGTGTCGGTTTCCATCCCCGGCCCGAGCCACTGGCCGGGGCCGGCGTACGTGGCGCTGCTCGGCGACGCCGACCGCAAGGTCCGCATGGTCGCGCACGTTCCGCGCGACTCCCGCGCGCTCTGGGTCAAGATCGAAGGCGCGTGGCCGCCGGGCAGGCCCGGCGTCTACGTCATGTGGGCGCTCTCCGATCAACCCGGACAGCCGCCCCGCGCGGTCGGGACGCTGCCCGCGGCCCGCGAAGGTGTCATCCAGCTCGCGGCGGCCGCCGAGGAAGTGCTCGCGGATTTCCCGCGCATGGTCGTCAGCCTCGAGCCGGAGACGCGGTCGGCAACGCAGGGCCCGACCGGGCCCGTGCTCGCGACCGGGGAGTGCATGAAGACCTGGTGAGCCGCCGCGCCGCGCAGCGCGTCGAGCATCCCGGCAGCGCTCCGACGCTTCGCCCATCCCTGGTCCATACCGCGCGCGCGGGAGCGCCCGCGCGCGACGGGCGGCGCCGCGAGTATGCGAGCGTTCAAGCGATAGCTTGAACGCTGGAGTCTGTGTTACGGTCCTTCGCGCCCGGTTCCGGGCCGATCCAAGCTTCCCCTTCAGCATCCCGTATGGAGACCGTCATGTTCGCGTTCACGCAATTCATCCGTTTCAAGGAGGGACCATGAGCCTCGTTCGCGCCGTCCCGGCCGCCGTCGTCGCGGCCTGCCTCGCCGCCGCCCCGCTAGCGCCGACCTACTCCCAGACCCAGACGCTCCGGGTTTCCGCAATCCCCGACGAATCCCCGACCGAGCTCCTCCGCAAGTTCAAGCCGCTCGGCACCTATCTCGAGAAGGAACTCGGGATGAAGGTCGCCTGGACGCCGGTGAACGACTACCCGGCGGTCGTCGAAGGCCTCGCGGCGAAGAAGATCGACCTCGCCTGGCTCGGCGGCTTCACCTTCGTGCAGGCGCGGCTCCGCACCGGCAACGCGATCCCGATCGCGCAGCGCGTCGAGGACGAGAAGTTCATCAGCCGCTACATCGTCCCGGCGGCGAGCACCGCGCGCTCGCTCCAGGACCTGAAAGGCAAGACCTTCGCCTTCGGCTCGGCCGCGTCGACCTCGGGCCACCTGATGCCGCGATACTTCCTCCTCAAGGAAGGCATCAATCCGGACAAGGACTTCAGCCGCATCGCGTTCTCCGGCGCGCACGACGCGACCGTCGCGTTCGTGGCCTCCGGCCGCGCCGAGGCCGGCGTCCTGAACGCCTCGGTGTACGACAAGTTGGTCGAGAAAGGCGACGCGAACGCCAAAGCCGTGAAGGTCCTCGCGACCACCCCGCCCTACTACGACTACAACTGGACGGTGCGCGGCGACCTCGACCCGGCCGTGGTGAGGAAGCTCACCGCGGCGTTCCTCCAGCTCGATCCCGCGAACCCAGCGCAAAAGGAGATCCTGGACCTGCAGCGTGCCTCCAAGTTCATCGCCACGAAGCCCGAGAACTACAAGGGCATCGAAGAGGCGGCGCGCTCCGCGGGCCTGCTCAAGTAGCTCGACTGCTCGCCCGGCCGCCGCGCGCGGCGGGGCCTTTGACGCATGGAACTTTCGGTCGACGCGCTCGGGCTCGTGCTCCCGGGCGATCATCGCGCGCTCGCAGCCGTGACGCTCGCGGTCGCGCGCGGCGAGCGCGTGGTGGTGATCGGCCCGTCGGGCGCCGGCAAGACGAGCCTGCTGCGCGTGCTCGGGGCCGCGCTCCGCCCGACTTCCGGCGGTCTCGCGGTGGCTGGGACGGACCCGTGGTCGCTGCCGCGCGGCGCGCTGCGCAGGCTGCGGAGCCGCATCGGCATGGTGCACCAGGCGCCGCCGCTGCCGCCGCGCCAGCGCCTGATCACCGCGGTGCTCGCCGGACGGCTGGGCGCATGGAGCGTGTGGAAGGGGCTCGGCTCGCTCGCCTATCCGGTCGACATCGGCGGCGCGCGCGCGGCGCTCGCGCGCCTCGATCTCGCCGAGCGGCTCTTCGACCGCTGCGACCGCCTCTCGGGCGGCCAGCTGCAGCGCGCGGCCGTGGCGCGCGTGCTGTATCAGCGCCCGGAGCTGATCCTCGCGGACGAACCGGTGTCCGCCCTCGACCCGCAGCTCGCCGACCACACCGTCGGCGAGCTGCACCGCGAGGCGCAGGCGCGGGGCGTCACGCTGGTCGCGAGCCTGCATGCCGTCGACCTCGCGCTGAAGTGGTTCCCGCGCATCGTCGGCCTGCGCGACGGCGCGGTCGCGTTCGACGCGCCGCCGGTGCGGGTCTCCGATCGGATGCTGCGGGACCTGTACGGCGCCGAATCGCCCGCGATCCCGACCCAGGACTACCAGCCGCTCGAGCGGCCCGAGCCGAAGCCGCGCGCGGCGGCGCAGCCGCTCTGTCGATGAGCGCGACGCCGGCCGCGGCCCTTCCTGCCCCGCGCGACCCCGCGCTCGGGCGACGGGTCGGCCTCGCGGTCGCGCTCGCGGTGGTGCTCTGGCCGGCGTTCGAGATCGCCGAGTTCAACCCGGCGACGCTCGTCGAGCCGCAGAACCTCGAGATGATGGGCCGGTTCCTCGGCACCTTCTTCCCGATGGCGCTCGGCGCCGACTTTCTGGCGCTGGTCTGGGCGTCGGCGCTCGAAACGCTCGCGCTCGCGACCGCCGGGATCGCGCTCGCCATCGTGCTCGGATTCCCGCTCGCCGTCCTGGTCTCGGAGAGCCTGTCGGTCGCGCGCGTCGGGCCGGGGCGCCGCGCCTGGCTCGGCCCGGTGCTGCGCACGCCGATCCGGGCGCTCCTCATCCTCATGCGCTCGATCCCCGAGATCGTGTGGGCGCTGCTCTTCGTGCGCGCCGTCGGGCTCGGGCCCGCCGCGGGCGTGCTCGCGATCGCGATCAACTACGCCGGGATGCTCGGCAAGGTCTACTTCGAGATCTTCGAGGCGGGCGACACGCGGCCCGCGCGCGCGATCCTCGAGGCCGGCGGCGGGCGCACCAGCGCGTTCTTCTACGGCATCCTGCCGGTGGCGGTGCCGGAGCTCGTGTCCTACTCGGTGTACCGCTGGGAGTGCGCGATCCGCGCTTCGGTCGTGATGGGCTTCGTGGGCGCGGGCGGGCTCGGCCAGCAGATGGAGCTGTCGATGCGCATGCTCGCGGGCGGCGAGGTGTCGACGATGCTCGTCGCGTTCCTGCTCCTGATCTTCGTCGCCGACACGGTGAGCGCGGCGCTCAGGAGGCTGCTCGTATGAACCGCGGCGCGTTCGTCTGGACGCCGTGGGCGGTCCTCGGCGGCCTCCTCGCCGCCGCGGCCGTGAGCTTCGCGTATCTCGGCGTGGACTTCGTCGCGCTGCTGTCCGGCGAGAGCGCGCGGCAGATGGCGGCGTTCGCCGCCGGGTTCTACCCGCCCGACGCGACGCCCGAGTTCCTCGCGCGGGCAACGCGGGGCGCCGCCGAGACGCTCGCGATCTCCGCGGTCGGCACGCTGCTCGCCGCGCTGATCGGCGCCGTACTCGCGCTGCCCGCGGCGGGCCGCTGGGGCGCGGTCCTCAAACCGCTCGCGCGGTTCGGGCTCAACTTCCTGCGCGCGATCCCCGAGCTCGTCTGGGCCGCGTTCATGGTCCTCGCCGCGGGGCTCGGGCCGTTCGCCGGCAGCCTCGCGCTCGCCCTCCACACCGGCGGCGTGCTCGGACGGCTGTTCGCCGAAACGCTCGAGAACGCGCCGCGCGCGCCGACGCAGGCGCTGCGCGATGCCGGGAGCGGCGCGACCGCCGCGTTCTTCTACGGGACGCTGCCCGTCGTGCTGCCGCAGTACGTGTCCTACGTGCTCTACCGCTGGGAGTACAACATCCGCATGGCCGCGGTGCTCGGCTTCGTCGGCGCGGGCGGCCTCGGCCAGATGCTCTACGTGTCGCTGTCGGTGTTCAAGACGCACGAGGCGTCGACGTTGATCCTCTGGATGATCGCGATCGTGGCGGTCGTCGACGTCCTGTCCGCGTGGCTGCGGCGGTTCCTCGGGCGCTCCGGCGCGTGAGGTCGCCGCGGGTCGGCTATTTCCCGGCGCCGCGCCGCGGCTTGGCCCAGGCGGCGAACTCGGGCGTGCGCGCGAGCTCGCGGTAGTCGGCGAGCTGCGCGAGCTTGTCGGGATCGAAGCGCATGTCGAACGCCTTCTCGTAGGCCGAGAGACCGGCGAGCGCGAGCCCCGCGTTTCCGCTCGTCAGCCCCGCGCTCACCAGGCCCCAGTACGCCGACTTGAAATCGGGCTCGAGCTCGATGCCGCGCCGGCACGCTTTGACCGCGTCGTCGTAGCGCTTCCACGCGATCAGGCAGCTGCACTTCATGTAGTTCGTCGCCCCGTCCTCTCCCCCGATGGTGCCCTCGAACGCGGCGATCGCCTTCACCGCCGCGTCGAACTCCTCCCGCAGGAAGTAGTGGTCGATCAGCATGAACTGGACCGGCTTGTCGTTGCCGAAGTGCCGCGCGAGATGCTCGAGCGCGGCGCGATAGACGCGGTCGTCGTAGCCGGCGGTGTTGGCCCTTAGCATCGCCCAGTCGCGCGTCTTGCGGTAGCTCGCGGGGAACAGCTCGAGCGTGCGGTGCGCGGCCGCGTAGTCGCCGGCGCGGAACTGCGCGGTGAACTGGCGCACGTTGGCGATGTCGTCCTGGCCGAAGCCGCGGATGCCGAAGACCGAGGCGAGGATCGAATCGTTCTTGAGCATCGCCGCCGCGAGCACCCTCACCGACGTGCTCGCGAGGCTCCCCCGGCTGTGCGTGTACCAGTCGTAGAGCCGCTGGCCGGGGGACAGGTAGAGCTCGAGATAGTCGAAGCCCGCGTCGTCGTCCCCGTACTCGATGCGCACCAGCGCGTAGGACCTGTCGTCCAAGTCGCCGGCGCGCACGTACTTCGCGACCCCCTTGCGCTTGGCGAAGAGCCGCATCCCCGCCTCCCAGTTCTGGCGCATGCCGTTGCGCAACCCCCGCTCGAAGCTCTGGGCCTGCGCCGGCGTCAGCCCCATGTCGGCGACGATCGTGCGGTTCAGCGCCTCGATGTCGAGGAGCTCGACGAGCGGCTGCGGGTCGTGCGCATTGAACGCGTTCGCGACGCGACGCCCGACCTGCTCGGCCGGGGTCGCGGCCGCGGCGAGCGCGGGCAGCAGCGCGAGCAGCCACGCGAGGCTGCACCGCGCGAATAGACGTTTCAGTGGGATCACGCGCCCTCCCTGGGAGCGAAGAACGGCGAAATTATCGCCGGGCGATCTCTCGGCCATCGCGTGCGCCCGCGCCGTGGCGGCAACTTTGTCGCTCTCTGGGCGGTTCTCTTGCCTGGCGGTGTGATCCACGGCACGCCGGCGCACTCGGCGGGCGACCGCGCGGGTCCCGCAGCAGGATCCCCGTACGGCGCGCTCGCAGTGGAATCCACGCCGCGAGAAAGCGCTTGACAAGCCCGGCGGCTGAGGTAGACTTCGTTCCATAAGAAAAACATCGTTTCATTAGTAAATCATTACCCGCAGCACACTAAAGAAGGAGGGTCCATGGCGGACTGGCACGACGCAGCGGCAGCAAGCGACGTCGCCGACGACACCCCGCTCACCGTGAAGGTCGGCGAGCGCGACGTCGGGATCTACTCGCTGAACGGCAGCTACTACGCGCTCGAGGACGTCTGCCCGCACGCCTATGCCCTCCTCTCGCAGGGATTCGTCGACGGCGAGGAGATCGAGTGCCCGCTGCACGGCGCGAAGTTCCACATCCCGACGGGGAAATGCACCAAGGAGCCGGCCGACCGCGACCTCGCGAAGTACGAGGTGAAGCTCGAGGGCGGACGGCTGTTCGTCAAGGTCGACTGAGCCGCCGAGGAGCGCGTCATGCCGGACCTCCGGATCGAGTTCCGCAACGTCACCAAGCGCTTCCCGCCCCGCGGCCCCAAGGGCCAGCCGGTTACCGCGGTCCAGAACGTGTCGGTGGCGATCGGCGACGGCGAGGTCGTCGCGCTGATCGGGCCGAGCGGCTGCGGCAAGTCGACGCTCCTCAACATGGGCTCGGGCCTGTATCTCCCGACCGACGGCGAGGTCCTCGTCAACGGCAAGCCGGTCACCGGGCCGAATCCGGAGGTCGCGTTCATGCTCCAGAAGGACCTCCTCCTCCCCTGGCGGACGATCCTCCAGAACGCCGAGCTCGGGCTCGAGATCCGCGGCGTGCCGGCCGCGGAGCGGCGCAGCCGCGCGCAGGCGCTGCTCGTGAAGTGCCACCTGTCGGGGTTCGAGCATCACTATCCGCACCAGCTCTCCGGCGGCATGCGGCAGCGCGCCGCCCTCGCCCGCACGCTCGCGGTGGATCCGGTCGTGCTCCTCATGGACGAGCCGTTCTCGGCCCTCGACGCGCAGACCAAGATGGTGCTGCAGCAGGACCTCGCGCAGACCGTCGCCGCCGAGAAGAAGACCGCGCTCCTCATCACGCACGACCTCGTCGAATCGATCGCGCTCGCCGACCGGATCCTGGTCATGAGCCAGCGCCCCGGCACGATCATCGAGGAGATCCGGCTCGACGACCTGCCGGACCGCGACAACCCGATGGTCCGCCGGCGGCGGCCGCGGGTGTCTGAGTACGCGGGGCGGCTCATGGAGCTCCTGCATATCGGCGACAGCACCGCCGCGGAAGCGGTCTAGGCGTCCCGCCCGGGGGCTCTCATGAACCCATCGCAGAGCGCCGAGATCCTGCTCACGATCTTTCTGAAGCACGATCAGTCCCAGAACATCGACCGGATCCAAGGCACGCTCGCCGAACGGCAGTGGTGGGACCGGTTTCCGCCCGAGGGGGTGAAGATCGAGTCGTGGTACGTGGCGATGGGCCTCGGCCAGATCGTCACCCTGCGGCTTCCGGTCGATCGGCTCCAGGCGGTCAACCTCGAGCTCGAGCGCTCCGCCTGGGGCGTGTTCACCACCGAATGCTTCCCGACCTACGACTTCGTGCCGGTGCGAGAGCGCATCAAGGCCCGGTACGCAGCGGGCGAATGGACGAGCAAGACATGAGCATTCCCGCCAGCCTGTTTCCCGAGCCCGCGCGGCTACCCGAGCCCTACACGAATCCGCGGCAAGCGCAGAAGCGCGCGCCGACCACCTACGAGAACGAGCTCGGCGACGCGCTCGAGGCGGCGTTTGCGGAGGGCATCTGGGAGCTGGAGGGCCTGGTGGCCCGCTTGAACGCGGACGGCGTAAGGACCCCGGAAGGGCGCGAATGGACGGTGCAGAGTTTTCAGGCCGTCATCGCGCGCCTCGGGGCATGAGGAGAACGCTCAGATCATGGCGACAAGCTCCGCGGACGCGATGAAATCGACGCCCTCCGAAGAGGAGATCGAGACGTTGCTGCGCATCGGCCTGCGCAACCGCTGGCATCCGCTCTGCCCGTCGGCGTTCGTCCACGACCGGCCGATCTCGCTGTACCGGCTCGGGCTCAAGCTCGTGCTGTGGCGGGAGCCGGACGGCGCCCTGCACGTGCAGGACGACCACTGCCCGCACCGCGGCGCGCCGCTGTCGCTCGCGCGGCATCTCGGCGACCGCCTCGCCTGCATCTACCACGGCGTGCAGATCGGCGGCGACGGCACGGTGCTGGCGGTGCCCGGGAGCCCGGGATGCAAGCTCGAGGGACTGAAGGCGGTCAAGACCTATCCCGCGAAGGAGCTCGCAGGCGCGATCTTCGTCTATGTCGGCGACGCGCTCCATCCCGAGCCGGTCGAGTTCGATCCGCCGCCGCAGCTCGCCGCGGACGAGTACGACCGCTTTCTCTGCTACACCGAATGGCGCACGCCGTATCGCTACATGATCGACAACAACCTGGACCCGATGCACGGCACCTTCCTGCACAAACAATCGCACTCGATGGCTGCCGGCGACACGCAGGCGCGGTTCCAGGTCCGCAGGACCGGCACCGGATTCGTGTTCGAGAAGATGACCCAGCGCGACGTCAACTTCGACTGGAGCGAGTGGTGCGGCACCAACGCGCTGTACGCGCGCCTGGAGATCCCGTATCCGAAGTCGGTCGGGCCCGGCGGCAACTTCGGCATCGTCTTCATGACCACGCCGATCACCGATCGGCTGAACGCCAACTTCTTCTGGCGCTGCCGCAAGGTCGAGGGCTGGCAGCGCGACCTCTGGCGCTTCCTCTACCGCAATCGGCTCGAGGCGCGGCATTGGCACGTGCTCGAGCAGGACCGCCTGATCGCCGAGGGCATCGAGCCCGATGCCAACGAGCGCGAGTTCCTGTACGACCACGACGTCGGCGTCGCCCGCGTGCGCCGCTGGATGCACGGCGAGGCCGCCGCGCAGCTCGCCGCGCTCGCCGCGGCGGGGGCGCCGATGCCGTGGGAACGGCCGAGGCTGTCGGCGTAGCCGGCGGAGCGATCGATGGCCATCCGCAAAGTCAGCGCCCCGCAGGTCCCGGAGCCCCCCGGCGGGATCTTCTCCAACTGCCTGGTCGTCGGCGATCAGGTCTTTCTCTCGGGCATGACCGCGAGCGGCCCCGACGGCCGGCCGATCGGCGGCGACAGCATGGAAGGCCAGGCGCGGGCGGTGCTCGCCAAGATCCGCCATCTCGTCGAAGCGGCCGGGGCGAGCATGGGCGACATCGTCAAGCTGACGGTGTACGTGACCGACATCGCGCGGCGGGCGGAGATCGGCAAGGCGCGCGCCGAGTACTTCCCCGGGCAGAAGCCCTGCTCCACCCTGATCGAAGTGAGCTCGCTCGTGGCGCCGGAGCTGCTGATCGAGATCGACGCGGTCGCGATCGTCGGCGCCGCGGGAGCGGCGTCGGCGTGAGGGGCGAAGAGACAGCCATGATCCGTCGGACAACCCTACGAGGAGGGCAACACCATGATCGGAAAGCGTGAGTTTCTTGCGGTTCTCGCCGCGCTCGTCGGCGCCGGCAGCCTCGGCGTGCCGGCGCTCGCGCAGGCGCAGCAGCTCGAAGAAGTGAACTACCTGCTGCCCGCGCCGCCGACCCTTCCCGCGTTCATCCCGTGGGTGCTCGCGCAGCAGCGCGGCTACTACGCGAAGGAAGGCCTCAAGGTCAACTTCCTGCTCGGCAAGGGCGGCGTCGACGTCGCGAAGCAGGTCGGCGTCGGCAACGCCCCCATCGGCGGGGCGATCGGCGACACGCCGATCATCGCCCGGGCGCAGGGGATTCCGGTGAAAGCGGTGGCGCTGCTCGGCGGCGGCTCGTTGACCAACCTGGTGGTGCACGACGGCGCCGGGATCACCGGCCCGCGCGACCTCAAGGGCAAGACGGTGACGGTCCTCGCGTACCAGGACACCACGTTCTACTCGCTGCTCGGCATGCTCGCGTCCGCGGGACTCACCCGGCACGATCTCGATATCCAGGCGGCGGGGCCGACCGGGATCTGGCAGCAGTTCGCTGCCGGCAGGGCCGTGGCGTTCGCCGGACCGGTCGACTGGGCGCTGAACGCCAGGCAGGCCGGCGCGAAGGTCAAGATCCTGCGGGCCGACAACTACACGCAGAGCATGGCGCAGGCGATTCTCGCCTCGGACGAGCTCATCCAGAAGCGCCCCGAGCTGATTCGCAAGCTCGTGCGGGCCACGCTGCGGGGCCTGGACGACGTGATGAAACAAGGCAAAGGCGTGGTTCCCGACTACGTCGCCGGAGCGCCCACCTTCAAGGGCAAGGAAGCGTTCATCGAGGAGGTGGTCCAGCTCTACACCGAGTACACCTACAAGGGGCAGAAGGTGCTCGGCGCCATGGATCCGGAGCGGCTCGCGGCGGTGCAGAAGTTCTACGTGAAGGAGGGCATCGTGCCGAAGGAGGTGCCCGTCGCCGAGCTCTACACCAACCAGTTCGTGCAGTAGCGCGGACGACCGGCCCGTCGAGGAGGAGGCGAATGAGCAAGTCGATCCAGACCGGCACCGCGGCGGGCGTCGCCGCCGGGTCGGCGCCCGAATCGGCGCCCGCGGCGGCGAAGCCCGACGCCAAGCGCGCCGGCGAATCGGTCGCCGCCGCGTCCGACCTGAGCGCCGGCACGATCGCGGCCAGTCTCGCGGTGCTCGTCGTGTTTCTCGCCGCGTGGGAGTGGCTGCCGGACCTCGCGGGCATTCCGCCGTTCATCCTGCCCCCGCCGTCCAAGGTGTGGAGCGAGTTCCTGCGGATGCTCGCGAACGAGCGGCTCCTGTGGCACACCGGCGTCACCACGCTGGAGATCATCATCGGGTTCGTGCTCGGGAGCCTGCTCGGCATCGTGATCGGGTTCATTCTCGGCCTCTCGCCCAAGACCGAGCTCGTCCTGTCGCCGTACATCCTGGCGCTCCAGATCGCGCCCAAGGTCGCATTCGCGCCGCTGTTCGTGATGTGGCTGGGGTACACGGTCTATCCCAAGATCCTGGTGGCGATCCTGATCGTGTTCTTCCCGGTGATGGTGAACGTGCTGACGGCGGTGCGCACCATCGACCCGGACATGGTGAACCTCGCGCGCTCGTTCTCGGCCACGCGGATGCAGATCTTCCGCATGATCGAGTATCCGGCGTCGCTGCCCCCGCTGTTCGCGGGCCTGCGCATCGCCGCGACGCTCGCGGTGATCGGGGTGGTGGTCGGCGAGCTCGTCGGCGGCAATCTCGGCCTCGGTTATCTGCTCGTCTTCGGCGAAGGTCAGGGCAACACGGCGATGGTGTTCGTCACCATCATCCTGCTGACGATCATCGGCATCGTCGCCTATGCGGGAGTCGTGTTCGCCGAGCGGAGCGTGCTCCACTACATGCCGAAGGCGCAGCACGTCGCGGTGTAGCGGGCATGCTTCGCGACCGACGCATCCTCATCACCGGCGGCGCCCGCGGCCTCGGCCGGGCGTTCGCCGAGCGGGCGATCGCCGCCGGCGCGCGCGTCGCGGTCGCCGACGTCCTGGAGGAGCTCGGCCGCACGACCGCGAAGGAGATCGGGGCCGCGTTCGTGCCGCTCGACCTCGCTTCGCCCGGCTCGATCGAGGGCGGGGTCGCGAAGGCCGCCGAGGCGCTCGGCGGCCTCGACGGCCTCGTGAACAACGGCGCGATCACGAGCTCGGGCGGCAAGAAGCTCGAAGAGCTCGACGTCGAGACCTGGGATCGCGTCATGACGGTGAACGTGCGCGGCACCTGGCTCGCCACCCGCGCCGCCCTGCCCCACCTGCGCGCGTCGCGCACGGGTCGCGTGATCAACGTGGCCTCCGACACCGCGCTCTGGGGCGCGCCGCGGCTCATGGCCTACGTCGCGAGCAAGGGCGCGGTCATCGCGATGACGAAATCGATGGCGCGCGAGCTCGGCCCCGACGGCATCACCGTGAACGCGGTCGCGCCCGGGCTCACGCTCGTCGAGGCGACCGAATACGTGCCGGCCGAACGCCACCGCCTTTACGTGGAGGGCCGCGCGATCAACCGGGCGCAGGTGCCCGAGGACGTTTGCGGGGCGGTGACCTACCTCCTGTCGGATGCTGCGGGGTTCGTCACCGGCCAGCTGCTCGCCGTCAACGGCGGGTTCGTGATGCATTGACCGAATTCTTCCTCTTGGAGACGACACATGGCTGATCCGGCCGTCAAGGAAGCGCAGTCGAAGCGCTCGTGGGACCGTCCCGAAGACGCGAGCTTCGCGCAGTGGATGGAGTCGCGGGTCGCGCGCCATGCGACCCGCAGGTACGACTGGGACGCGCTCAAGTTCCAGGCCGACTACGACCCGAAGTACCGGCGCGCGCAGATGCGCTACGTCGGGACCGGCGGGACCGGCGTGAAGTCCGACACCAAGGTGGTGCCGGCCGAGCACTTCACGTTCTCCACCATGCTCCTGCCGGCGGGCGCCGAAGGTCCGATGCACATCCACACCGACGTCGAGGAGATCTTCTTCGTGTTGCGCGGCAAGGTGAAGGTGATGTGCGAGAAGGACGGCGAGCGCTGGGAGGCGGTGATCGGCGACCGCGACCTGATCTCGATCCCGCCCGGGGTCTACCGCGGCGAGATCAACATCGGCGAGGAGGACGCGCTGATGTGCGTGATGCTCGGCGCGCCGACGCCGATCACGCCGACCTACCCGCCCGACCATCCGCTCGCGAAGATCAAGCGCTGAGGTCCCGCGGCCAGAAACGCCGGACGCAATCGATGCCCCTCGATCTCGCCGCTGCCGACGCGCTCGTCGCCCGGTACCCGCTCGCCCGGCGGACCACCCCGCACGGGGCCGTCTCCTACCGCGAAGCCGGCGCCGGGCCGGCGCTCGTCCTGCTGCACGGGATCGGCAGCCAGTCCGGATCGTGGGTGTACCAGCTCGCAGCACTCGGTTCCCGCTTCCGGGTGCTCGCTTGGGACGCTCCCGGTTACGGCGAGTCCGAGCCGCTGGCCGGCGAGGCGCCTGCGGCGGACGACTATGCCGGCTCGCTTGCGGCGCTTCTCGACGGGCTCGGCGTCGAGCACGCGGTGCTCGTCGGCAGCTCGCTCGGCGCGCTGGTGGCGGGCGCCTTCGCCGCGCGCTGGCCGCGACGGGCCACCGGCCTCGTGCTGCTGAACCCCGCCGGCGGCTACGGACGCGCGAGCGCGGCCGAACGCGAGGAGAAGCTCGCGGCCCGACTCGACCGGCTCGCGCGGCTCGGTCCGCGCGGCATGGCCGAGGACCTCTCGCCCGGGATGCTCTCGCCGGGCGCCTCCGCCGAGGCGCGCGCGCTCGCCGCGTGGAGCACCGCGGCGATCCGCCCGGCCGGCTACACCCAGGCCGCGCGGATGCTCGCGAACGGCCGGCTTGTCGAGGACGCCGCGCGCTATCCGGGACCGGTGCTCGTCGTCGCGACGACCGCCGACACGATCACGCCGGCGGCGGAGTGCGAGCGGATCGCGCGCGCGTTTCCGGGCGGACGCTTCCGCCTCCTGGAGGGCCTCGGACATCTCTCCTACCTCGAGGCCGCGGCGACCGTGGGCGACCTGATCGCCGCGTTCGCGGCGCGCGGCGTACAGGAGGCTCAGACGTGATTCCCGATCCGCTGCGCTACAACGTCCCCGGGCTCGAGCGGGGGCTTCGCATCCTGCAGCTCTTCGACCGCACGCGGCGGACCCTCGCCGCGGCGGAGATGGCGCGCGCGCTCGCGATCCCGCGCTCGACCGCGTTCCGGCTCGCGCAGACCCTGGCGCACCTCGGCTTCCTCGAGCGCGAGGGCGACGCCTACCGCGTCGGTCCGGCGGTGCTGCGGCTCGGCTTCGAGTACATCGCCTCGCTGGAGGTTGCCGAGCTTGCCCGGGCGGTGGTGGAGCGCCTGCGCGACGAGACCGGCCTGTCGGCGCAGCTCGTGATCCGCGACGGCCGCGACGTCGTGATCGTGCTGAAGGCCTCGCCCCCTTCGACGTTCGCGAGCAACGTGACGGTCGGGACGCGGCTACCGGCGCACGCGACCACCCTCGGCCGCGTGCTGCTCGGCGACGCCGACGACAAGACGCTGCGGGCGCTGTACCCGGAGTCGACGCTGCCCCGGGTCTCGCCCCAGACGCCGCGAACGCTCGCCGAGCTCAAGCGGTTGATCCAGGAGGACCGCGCGCGCGGGTACGCAGTGAGCGAGTCCTTCTTCGAGGCGGGCATCTCCGCCGTGGCCGCGCCGGTGCGCGACGCGGCCGGAAAGATCGTGGCGGCCGTCAGCGTCACGGCGCAGCGGCCGGCGCTCGAGAAGGCGCTGCGCGAGCGCCTGGTGAAGCAGGTGCTCGCCGCCGCCGCCGAGGTCTCGCACCAGCTCAACTATCGTCCGGCCGAGGTGGCCGCGTAAGGAAGGAGGAACCAATGGCGGAACGAGGCGTGATGCGGACCCACCTGCCGGTCGCGAACACGACCGAGGTGGTCCAGGAGCTCAACCCGTATCTGGAGGCCTACCGCCACCGTCGCCCCAACCAGGGCGCCGGCGCCGGGCAGATCTTCGCGACCGCGGAGCGCGACCTGATCATGTGGCAGACGCGGCCCGCCGCGCCGAGCGAGTACGAGCGCACCCTCGCCGACGCGCTCGAGCAGATCTTCTCGGAGCGCGTCTACGAGCTCGCCGAGATCGTCGCCGCGCTCAATCGCGAGGGTGTGCGGACCCCCGCGGGCGAGGCGTGGACCGAGCGCAACTTCCAGGACACTTTGCGCGAGCTCGGCAAGCTCGCGTTCGGCTGACACGAAGCGACCTTCGCGGAGGCACTCATGGTCGATCCCCAAGCAGTCGAGCGGCTCGTGAATCGCGGGCTCGCGAACCAGTGGTACCCGGTGCTGCCGAGTTGGGCCGTCGCCGGCGCGCCGATCGGCATCACGCGGCTCTCCGAGAATCTCGTGCTCTGGCGGGACGAGGCCGGCGCGGTGCACGCGCTCGAGGACCGCTGCCCCCACCGCGGCGCCCGCCTCTCGCTCGGCTGGAACCTCGGCGACCGCCTCGCGTGCTGGTACCACGGCGTCGAGGTGGACGGGGGCGGAACGGTGCGCAAGGTCCCGGCCGTCCACCCCTGCCCGCTGGAAGGCCAGCGGGCGGTGAAGAGCTACCCGGTGAAGGAGATCCGCGGCGGCATCTTCGTGTACTTCGGCGATGCGCTCCATCCGGAGCCCTGCCCGCTCGAGCTCCCGGAGGAGCTCACGAGCGACGAGTACGGGGCGATCCTGTGCTTCGCGAAGTGGAAGTGCAACTACCGCTACGCCGTCGACAACGTCATGGATCCGATGCACGGCGCCTACCTGCACGCGCTGTCGCACTCGATGGCCTCGGGCGACAAGACCGCGAACATGCAGCTGCGCAAGACCCCGACCGGCATCATCTTCGAGAAGACCAACCAGCGCGACGTGAACTTCGACTGGACCGAGTTCGGCGACACCGGCGCGATGTGGCTGCGGCTCGCGATCCCGTATCGACCGAGCGCCGGCCCGGGCGGCAACTTCGGCATCGCCGGCTTCGTGACGCCGGTCGACGAGAGCCACTGCCTGGTCTTCTTCTGGCGCACGCGCAAGTGCTCGGGCTGGGTCCGCGACGTCTGGCACTTCATGTTCCGCACCAAGCTCGAGGGCCTGCACTGGGCGGTGCTCGAGCAGGACCGCTTCGTCCTCGAGAACATGGCGCCCGATGCGCGCTCGCGCGAGTTCCTCTACCAGCACGACACCGGGCTCGCGCGGCTGCGCCGGATCATGGAGAAGAAGGCCGAGAGCCAGCTCGAAGCGCTCGCGAAGGCGAGCGCGCCCCCGGCGCCGGCGAGGTCCGCCGCCTAGACCTGCCGCGCTCATGGCCAACGCTTTGTCCTTCGAGCTCGAAGACCGCGTCGCCGTCGTGACCGGCGGCTCGTCGGGGATCGGCCTCGCCACGGCGCGCCTGATGCTGCAGGCGGGCGCGAAGGTCGCGATCTGCGGCCGCGATCCGGCGCGGCTGGACGCCGCGGCCACCAAGCTCGCCGCGGAGGGCGGGGCCGACCGGGTGCTCGCGCAGCGCTGCGACGTGCTCGACGCGGGCGAGGTCGAGGCCTTCGCGGGCGCGGTCGCCGCCCGCTTCGGCGCCGCGGACGTCCTCGTCAACAACGCCGGCCAGGGCCGCGTCTCGACCTTCGCCGACACCTCGGACGACGCGTGGCGCGAGGAGCTCGATCTCAAGTTCTTCAGCGTGATCCGCCCGACGCGCGCGTTCCTGCCGCGGCTCGAGCGCTCGGACGCCGCCGCGATCGTCTGCGTGAACTCGCTCCTCGCGCGGCAGCCGGAGCCGCACATGGTCGCCACGTCGGCGGCGCGCGCCGGAGTCCTCAACCTGGTGCGCTCGCTCGCGACCGAGCTCGCGCCGCGGCGCGTGCGCGTCAACGCCGTCCTGATCGGGCTCGTCGAATCCGGCCAGTGGCGCCGCCGGTTCGAGGCGCAGGCCGCGGCCGGGGAGACGTGGGAGGGCTGGACCGCCGCGCTCGCGGAACGCAAGGGCATCCCGCTCGGCCGCCTCGGCCGGCCGGAGGAGGCCGCGCGCGCGATCGTCTTCCTCGCCTCGCCGCTCGCGTCGTACACGACCGGCACCTTCATCGACGTCTCAGGGGGGCACTCCCGCCATGTCTGACCCCAAGCAACGCCTGACGGTCGGCGAGCTCGTCGCCGCCTTCCTCGAGAACTGCGGCGTGCGCGCCGCGTTCGGCGTGATCTCGATCCACAACATGCCGATCCTGGATGCGTTCGGCCGCCGCGCCGCGGCCGCCGCCGCGCGCGGGCAGCCGGCGCCGATCCGTTTCGTCCCGGCGCGGAGCGAGCCCGGCGCGGTCAACATGGCCGACGCGCACGCGCGGGTTTCCGGCGGCTTGGGCGTCGCCGTGACCAGCACCGGGACCGCGGCCGGCAACGCCTGCGGCGCGATGGTCGAGGCGCTGACCGCCGGCACGCCCGTCCTGCATCTCACCGGCCAGATCGAGGTGTCCTACCTCGACCGCGACCTCGCCTACATCCACGAGGCGCCGGAGCAGCTCGAGATGCTGCGCGCGGTCTCGAAAGCGGCGTTCCGCGTGCGCAGCGCGGAGACGGCGCTCGGGACGCTGCGCGAAGCGGTGCGCGTCGCCCTTACCGCGCCGCGCGGACCGGTCAGCGTGGAGATCCCGATCGACATCCAGGCCGCGGAGATCGAGGTTCCGGCGTCGCTCGCGCCCGCCGAGCCCGCGCAGCCGCAGCCGAGCCCCGCCGAGCTCGATGCGCTCGCCGAGCGCCTCGCCCGCGCGCGGCGGCCGCTGCTCTGGCTCGGCGGCGGCGCGCGCCACGCCGGCGAAGCGGTTCGCCGCCTGATCGATCTCGGCTTCGGCGTGGTGACCAGCGTGCAGGGGCGCGGGATCGTGCCCGAGGACGATCCGCGCTCGCTCGGCGCGTTCAACCTGTACCCGCAGGTCGAGAGCTTCTACGCCAGCTGCGACGCGATGCTCGTGGTCGGCTCGCGCCTGCGGAGCAACGAGACGCTGATGTACAAGCTCAAGCTGCCGCGGCCGCTGTACCGGATCGACGCGGATCCGCAGCAGCAGGGGCGCTGCTACGCGGATGATTTCTTCCTGCTCGGGGACAGCACGGCCGCGCTCGGCGCGCTCGCGGACCGGCTCGCCGGCCGGATGAAGCCCGATCCGGCGTTCGCGCGGGACCTCGCCGCCGCGCGGGAGGCCGCGGAGAAGCTGGTGCGCGACGGCCTCGGCCCCTACGAGCGGCTCGTCGCCGAGCTGCAGCGCACCGCGGGCCGGAGCTTCGTGTGGGTGCGCGACGTCACCGTCTCCAACAGCACCTGGGGCAACCGGTTGCTGCGGATCTTCGGCCCGCGCGACGGCGTGCATGCGCTCGGCGGCGGCATCGGGCAGGGCGTGCAGATGGCGATCGGCGCGGCGCTCGCCGCCGGCGACCACAAGACGCTGTGCCTCGTCGGCGACGGCGGGTTGCAGGTGAACATCGGCGAGCTCGCGACGCTCGCGCAGGAGAAGCCGGACGTCGCCGTGCTGCTCATGAACGACCGCGGCTACGGCGTGATCCGCAACATCCAGGACGCCCAGTACGGCGGGCGGCGTTATTACGTCGACCTGCACACGCCCGACTTCGCCGCGCTCGCGCAGTCGCTTGCGCTGCCGTTCCGCCGCGTCCGCGACCTCGCCGGCATCGGCGACACCCTGAAGGAGGCGCTCGCGGGTCGCGGTCCGGTGCTGATCGAGATCGACATGGCCGCCGTCGGGCCGTTCGCGAAGGCCTTCGCCGGCCCGCCCGTCAAGAAGGTGGTCGCATGAACGTGCTTCCGATCCTCGTGGCCGGCGAGTGGCGTCGCGGGCGCGGCGACGTGTACGCCTCCCGCTACCCCGCCGATGACAGCGTCAACGCGGAGCTCGCCGCGGCGAGCGTCGCCGACGTCGAGGAGGCGATCGCGGCGGCCGACGCCGCCCGGCGGCGTCCCGATTGGGCCGATCTCAAGCCGCACGAGCGCGCCGGCGTGCTGTATCGCATCAGCGCGCTGATCCGCGAGCGGGCGGAGGAGCTGGCGCAGCTGCAGCGGCGCGACAACGGCAAGCCGATCGGCGAAACCCGCGCGCTCGTGGCGAGCGCGGCGGGCACGTTCCAGTTCTTCGCCGCGGCGTGCGAGACGCTCGAGGAGACGCTCACGCCGCCGCGCGGCGACTACCTCACCATGAGCGTGCACGAGCCGATGGGCGTGATCGCGGCGATCACGCCGTGGAACTCGCCGATCGCGAGCGAGGCCCAGAAGCTCGCGCCCGCCCTCGCGGCCGGCAATGCGGTGATTGTGAAGCCGGCCGAAGTGACCCCGCTCGCCGCCCTCGAGCTCGGGCGCATCTGCGAGCAGGCCGGCGTGCCGACAGGTGTGGTCAGCGTGGTTCCAGGCAAGGGCTCGGTGATCGGCGATGCGATCGTGAAGCATCCGCTGGTGAAGAAGGTGTCGTTCACCGGCGGCACGACGACCGGCCGGGCGCTCGCGCGCCTCGCGGCCGACAAGCTGATGCCGGTCACGCTCGAGCTGGGCGGCAAGTCGCCGACGATCGTCTGCGAGGACGCCGACCTCGACCACGCGGTGAGCGGGGTGCTGTTCGGCATCTTCAGCTCCTCGGGCGAGTCGTGCATCGCGGGCTCGCGGCTGTTCGTGCACGCGTCGATCTACGCGCCGTTCCTCGAGCGGCTGGCCGCCGGCGCGGCCGCGCTCCGCGTGGGCGACCCCGCCGACCCGGCCACGCAGATGGGGCCGCTGATCACCGCGAAGCATCGCGAGTCGATCGAGCGCTACGTCCAGCTCGGGCTGGACGAGGGCGGAAAGCTCGTGACCGGCGGCGAGCGCCCGAAGGGCGGGCTCTACGACCGCGGCTGGTTCTACAAGCCGACGATCCTCGCCGGGCTGGCGAACGACGCGCGCATCTGCCAGGAGGAGATCTTCGGCCCCGTGCTGGTGGCGCTCCCGTTCCGCGACGAGGCGGATCTGCTCGCGCAGGCGAACGACAGCGTGTACGGCCTCGCGGCCGGCATCTGGACGCGCGACTACAAGCGCGCGTGGCGGCTCGCGCGTCGGCTCGAGACCGGGACGGTGTGGATCAACACCTACAAGCAGTTCTCGATCTCGACGCCGTTCACCGGGATCAAGGAGAGCGGGCTCGGCATCGAGAAGGGCCGGCTCGGAATACTGCAGTACAAGAATCAGAAGAGCCTCTACTGGGGCCTGAACGAGCGGCCGCTGCCGTGGGCGCAGAGCGAAGGAACGCCATGAGCATTCTCGGGATCGACCGCATCAGCTACGGCGTCGAGGACCTCGCAAGGTGCCGAAAGTTCTTCCTCGACTGGGGCCTCAGGCTCGTCGGCGAGGACGAGCGCGCGCTCGACTTCGAGACGCTCAACGGCTGCGAGGTCCTCGTCCGCCGCACCGACGATCCGCGGCTTCCGGCCGCGATCGAGCCCGGCTCGACGCTGCGGGAGGTGATCTGGGGCGTCGCGGGCATCGCCGACCTCGACCGGCTGCGCGGCACGCTCGGCGCAGATGCGCAGTGGCGGGAGGACGACGGCACGCTGCGCACCGCCGATCCGAACGGCCTCGGCATCGGCTTCCGGATCACCCGCAAGCGCCCGATCGACGTGAAGGGCGTCCCGATCAACGCCTGGGGCCAGCCCGGACGCGGCGTGAACCTGCGCAGCCGCTTCTACGAGCGCGCCGAGCCGATCGAGGTCGGGCACGTCGTGTTCTTCACCGACCGTCTCGCGGAGGCGGAGCGTTTCTACGTCGAGAAGCTGGGATTCCGCGTGTCCGACCGCTATCCGGGGCGCGGCCTGTTCCTCCGCTGCGCGCCCGAGGGCGGCCATCACGATCTCTTCCTGCTCCAGCCGCCGGTCGCGAAGCGGGGCCTCAACCACGTCGCGTTCGCGGTGCGCGACATCCACGAGGTCTTCGGCGGCGGCCTGCACGTCAGCCGCTGCGGCTGGGAAACCGACCTCGGCCCCGGCCGGCACCCGATCTCCTCGGCGTACTTCTGGTACGTGAAGAACCCCGCCGGCGGCCTCATCGAGTACTACACCGACGAGGACCAGCTCGACGGCGCGTGGGAGCCCCGCGACTTCCAGCAGGGGCCGGAGGTGTTCGCCGAATGGGCGGTGATCGGCGGCATCGACGGCAAGTCGCGGCGGGCGAAGCGCGCCGACTGAAAGCGCCGTGCCGAACGAGTCGATCGTCGTCGTCGGCGCCGGGCAGGCCGGCGGCTGGGTGGCGAAGACGCTGCGCGCCGAGGGCTTCGGCGGGCGGATCGTGCTCGTCGGCGACGAGCCCCATCCGCCGCACGAGCGTCCACCGCTCTCCAAGGCGGTGCTCGCGGGCGAGGCCGCCCCGGAGAGCACGCATCTCTTCAAGACCGAGGAGTTCGCCCGGCTCGCACTCGACTTCCGCCCGCGCGCGCGCGTCGCCGCGATCGATCGCGCGAGCAAGCGCGTCACGCTCGATTCCGGGGAGGTGATCCCCTACGGGAAGCTCGTGCTGTGCACCGGCAGCCGGGTGAGGAAGCTCGGCGTCCCCGGGGCAGACTCGCCCAGGGTGCTCTATCTCCGCACGATCGACGACGCGGCCGGCCTGCGCGCGCGCCTCGGCGGCGGCGCGCGGCTCGTCGTCGTCGGCGCCGGCTGGATCGGGCTGGAGGTCGCCGCGACGGCGCGCAAGGGCGGCGCGTCGGTCATCGTCATCGAGGCCCTCGACCGGGTCTGCGCGCGCGCGGTGCCGGCTGAAGTCTCGCGCCACCTCGAGGCGCTCCACCGGCGGCACGGCGTGGAGCTCGTCCTCGGCCAGGGGGTGAAGGCGATCGAGGCGACCGGCGACCGCGCCGCGGTCGCGCTGGCCGACGGCCGGCGGATCGACGGTGACGCGGTCGTGGTCGGCATCGGGATCGTGGCGAACGTCGAGCTCGCGCGCGAGGCCGGCCTCGCCGTCGAGAACGGGATCGTCGTCGACGACCAGGGCCGCACCTCGGACCCCGACATCTTCGCCGCCGGCGACTGCGCCAACATGCCGCTCGCCTGCCTCGGCCGCCGCGTGCGGCTCGAATCGTGGGCGAACGCGCAGAACCAGGCGATCGCCGTCGCCAACGCGGTGCTCGGACAGGACGTCCGCTACGACGAGCTGCCGTGGTTCTGGTCCGATCAGTACGACCTGAACCTGCAGATCCTCGGGCTGCCGGCCGCGTGGCCCGAGCCGGTGGTGCGCGGCGACCCGGCCGGCGCGAGCTACAGCCTGTTCTATCGCGAGGGCGAGCGGGTCGTGTCCATCGTGTCGCTCAACGCGCCGCGCGACCTGCGCGCCGCGAAGAAGCTCGTGCAGGCCGCGAAGCCCGTCCGCGCCGAAGATCTCGCCAACCCCGCCGTCGCGCTGCAGAAGCTGTAGCGGCGGCGCACGCCGCGCCCGACGCGCTACATCGGCGAGGGACCGCGCGCCGCCGAAGCCATCGAAGCGCGTCGTCGCGGCCCCGAGCCGCGATTGAGTTTCTTATCCGCCATGCTATCGTTGAAGTCCAACCCGGACCAAAGGAAGGAGACCACGCATGATCCGTCAATCCAAAGCGAACGCGGTCTGGCGCGGGGGGCTCAAGGACGGCAAGGGCACCGTCTCCGCCGACAGCGGTGTGCTGTCGAACACCGCCTACACCTTCGCCCAGCGCTTCGAGGCGGCGAAGGGCACGAATCCCGAGGAGCTCGTCGCCGCGGCCCACGCCGGCTGCTTCTCGATGGCGCTGTCCGCCGAGCTCGGCAAAGCCAACCTCGTCCCCGAGAGCATCGAGACCAAGGCGACGCTCGACTTCGACATGAAGGACGACAAGCCGACGGTCACGAAGATCCACCTCGACTGCGTCGCCAAGGTGCCCAAGGCCAGCCCCGAAGCCTTCAACAAGGCGGCGCAGGACGCCAAGGCCGGGTGCCCGATCTCGCGCTTGCTGAAGGCGGAGATCACCCTGAGCGCGCGACTGGCCTGAGGGGTCTCGGGTCCGCGTCAGATCAGCCGCGGTACCCCGCGGTGTCGCCGGCTCGCGCGCGTTGCTCTGGGCCGAGGCCTTACGCGGCCGCCTTGGTCTTGACGACGAGATTGCCCTGCTCGTCGCGCGCGAGCCCCGTGGCGGCCGCTTCTTCCATCACCCCCGGCGCCCACTGGACCTTCCCGCAATCGGGCCCGCCGATCAGCGTGAGCAGCGTGCCCTTGCCGGTGCCGACGTAGCGAAACCCGCGGTACACGCCGGTCGGCACGTGGATCGTGTCGAACGGATCGAGCACGATCTCCTTCTGCCCCGCGGCGGTCATGAACGTGATCGCCCACCGCCCGACCAGCGGCATGAACACCTCCTCGGTGGTGTGGGCGTGGAGCTTGGTCCCGTTGCCCGGGTCGCACTGGATCATCCCGAGGTTGAAGCCGTGCGCGCCGAGCGGAATATTGGGCTGGAGGTCGGGCAGGTCGGCGCGCTCGACGACGCCCATGCCGATCAGGTTGATCTTGCGCCGCCGCGAGCCGGGCAGCCGGCTGTCGACGTACGCCTCCTCCGAGCCCCTGAGGTCCTTGAATCGCGCGACGTACTTCTGCATCTCGTCGACGGTGGTGTCGCGGGTCTCGATCTCGTTCATTGCGCTCCTCCTCGATCGGCGCGTGCGGACGCTCATTCTCCACGCCGTGCCGCGGTCCCGCAACCGTCGTCGGGCTGCTGCGACCAACCGTTTTCCATCCGTTATCGGTCGGGCGTGCTCGCCAGCCACAGCGCGGCGAAGAGATGCTTCTGCATCTCGGCGAACTCCACGCTCTCGATGATCATGCCGAAGTCCTCGCGGCGCGAGGCGATGATCGAGACCTTGTCGTCGTAGGCCCACGTCGTCATGGTGAAGACCGCTCCGTCGGGCGCATAGCGCAGCTCGCGCAGGTCCTCCGCGCGGCTCGGCCACACGTCGGCCCCCACGTCCTTCTCGCGCGAGCGCACCACGCGCAGCCGGACGCCGGCGGCGATGCGCGCCGCCACGTACTTCTCCATCGCGGGCCGGCCCGGCACCTGGAAGAGGTCGGTCATCGACAGGATGCCGTCGAGCCGCTTGGACCGGCCGCGGAGCGTGTCGTAGAGCACCGTGTTGATGCCTTCGCGCCCTTCGTAGAACCGGATGCGCGGACGCACCGAGGACCGGCTGTGCAGCGACCGCAGGTCCGGCAGCATCTCCTCCACCACCCGCCGCCGATCGTCGAGCACGCCGAGGAGCCGCGTCGGGTCTTCCGCGGCGATATGCGCCCGGCCGTCCTTCTCCACGCGGCTCACGAGCCCCTCGCGGAGGAGCCGCCCCAGGATGTCGTACGCGGTCGTGCGGGTGATCCCCGCCTTTTCCGCCACCTTGTGCACCGGCGCCTCCCCGAGCTCCAGCGCGGCGAGGTACAGGCGCGCTCGCTTGCCTGCGATTCCGATCCTGCCCAGCGCTTCCTCGAGGTCCATGTGGCGCTCCTGTCGACATTTTCCGACGACAGAATCGTAAGCCAGGATCGGGCTGTCCGCACAATATTCGTGCTGACTGTCGAAATCGATTGACACTGTGGCGTCCCGGCTGATAATCCGATCGCACGATGGCCACGTCGCCACGAGTCGTGATGGATCCGAGTGCGACGTACCGACGGCTCGTCCCCGTCAATCGGCTTGCGTCGCCGATCACGTCGACCGACGACGTCTACGTCATCGCGCACATGGGCGTCGCGCGCGTGGATTCGACGCAATGGCGCCTCGCCGTGGACGGTCTGGTCGAGCGTCCGTTCGAACTCGACTACGACGACCTCACCGCGCTGCCGGCGACCGAGGTCACGGCGGTTCTCGAGTGCTTCGGCAACCCCGTAGAGCCGGAGGTGGCCACGCGCCGGGTTGCCAACGTCGGCTGGCGCGGCGTGCGCTTGGCGCACCTGCTGGACCGCGCCGGCGTGCGGCCAGGGGCGCGTTACGTGTGCGCCGAGGGCCTCGACTCCGGCAGCTTCGCGAACGTGCATAGCGAGCGCTACGTCAAGGACCTGCCGCTCGCGCGCGCGCTCGAGCCCGACGTGTTGGTGGCCTGGGCAATGAACGGTGCACCGCTCACCCCCGACCACGGCTTCCCCGCGCGCGTGTTCGTGCCGGGCTACTTCGGTACCAACGCGGTCAAGTGGCTTGCGCGCATCACGCTCGCCGCCGAGCGCCCGGAGAGCCTCTTCACCACGCGGCTCTACAACCGTCGCGTCGAAGGCGAGATGCGGCCAGTGCGCGAGCTCGACGTCCACGCCGTGCTGGTTTCACCCGCCGACGGTGCGACGCTTGCGCCCGGCCGCCACACGATCTCAGGCTGGGCGTGGAGCGCCTGGCCGGTGCGCGCCGTGGACGTGAGCACCGATGGCGCCGCGACCTGGCGGCCTGCGCGCGTGGTCCCCCGCGGCGCCGATCACCAATGGCAGGCGTTCGCCTGCGAGTGGGACGCCGCCGCGCCCGGCCGCTACGAGCTCCACGCCCGCGCCACTGACGAGCGCGGGCGCGCGCAACCGACCGCGGGCCGCAACCGCATCCATTCCATCAACGTCGCCGTCGCGTGAGCGCGGCGCCAAGGAGGGCGAAATGGCCAACGATCTGAATCGGCGTGATTTCCTGGCGGGTCTCGGCATCACCATCGGCGGCGCGGCGCTCGGGCTCGGCGCCGATCTCCCGGTCGCCGGCTTGGCGGCGGCGCAGGACGCACCCAAGGGCAACGTCCCGGCGACGCCGGTGAAGTTCGGCCACATCACGATCCAGTCCGGTCCCGGCGCGATCCTGGGCCTGCCCTCGCTCAAGGGCCACACGCTGGCCGCCGAGGAGATCAACGCCGCGGGCGGGCTCCTCGGCAGGCGGAAGATCGAGACGATCACCGCGGACGAGGCCGCCGGGCCCGAAGCGACGGTCAAGGAGGTCAGGCGCATGCGGCTCTCCGAGAAGATCGATTACTTCTCGGGAATCATCGCCGCGCACAACCAGCTCGCCGTCGGTCCGGTCGTCGAGGAGCTGAAGCTGCTGACGATCATGACCGAGGGCTGCATCGACCGGTTGTTCGAGGTCGAAGTGCCGAATCCGCGCTACCTCTTCGGCATGACCAACATCCTCTCGGCCGACGGCGTCACCACCGCGCTCGCGGTCGCGAAAGCGTGGCCGGACGTCAAGCGCATCGCCGTGGTGCACCCGGACTACGCTTTCGGCCGCTGGTTCCAGCTCCACTTCGACGCCGCGCGCGACAAGCTGCTCCCGGCCTCGGCGATCGTCTCGGAGGTGTGGGTGCCCTTCCCCAACACCACGGACTTCACGCCGCACATCACGAAGACGATCAGCGCCAGGCCCGACCTCGTCGTGACCTCCATGTGGGGAGGCATGTACATCGCGTTCTACAAGCAGGCACTGCGGCACGGGCTGTTCAACCAGGCGCGCCTGGCCGGCAACATCAACTTCGGGGTGGTGCCGGAGGCGATCGGCAAAGATCACCCCGAAGGCGCCTTGGCCGGCGTGCACTCCAACTATCACTTCACGTACGCGGCGGCGGGCCATTCCGCGGCCAACCGGCGCTTCGTCGAGTCGTACCTGAAGCGCTGGAACGAGTACCCGAGCTACGCCGCCGAGGCCGCGTACACCGGCCTCTACCTGTTCAAGACCGCGGTCGAGAAGGCGAACCAGAAGGCCGGCGGCGGCTGGCCCGACGACGGCGCGATCATCCAGCAGCTCGAGGGGCTCAGCATCCACGCGCCCGCCGGGCTGGTGACGATCCGCAAGGAGGACCACCGCGCCTTCAAGGACGTGAAGGTCGGCTTCAGCAAGAACCTGCCGGAGTATTCGTTCCCGGTCTGGGACCCCGACCGCATCATCACCATTCCGGTCAGCACGATGACCGCGCCGCCGACGTGGCCCAAGCCCGGCAAGGGCCACACCGACCCGTCGGCCACGGTCAACTGGATCAAGACGACGTGGAAGAAGGCGGGCGCTTGACGACGGCCGCGTATCCCGCGTTCAAGGTCGCGGCCGCACACGTCGCGCCCGTCTTCCTGGACGCGGAGAAGACCGTCGCCAAAGCGTGCAGCCTCATCGCCGAGGCCGCACGCAACGGCGCCGCGATGATCGCCTTCCCGGAGACGTACGTTCCCGCGTTCCCGCTCTGGTCCTCCGTCGCGGCGCCGATCCACAACCACGCGTGGTTCGAGCGCCTTGCCGCCGGCAGCATCCGCTGCCCGGGGCCCGAGCTGGAGCGCGTCGCCGCGACGGCGCGCCGGCACGGCATCGTCGTTTCGCTCGGCTTCAACGAAGGCACCGCCGACAGCGTCGGCTGCCTGTGGAACAGCAACGTCCTCATCGGCGAGGACGGCACGATCCTGAACCATCACCGCAAGCTCGTGCCGACGTTCTGGGAGAAGCTGACGTGGGCCAACGGCGACGGCGCCGGGCTGCGGGTCTGCGAGACGCGGCTCGCCCGCATCGGCGTGCTGATCTGCGGCGAGAACACCAACCCGCTCGCGCGCTACACGCTGATGGCGCAGGGCGAGCAGGTGCACGTCTCGACGTACCCGCCGGTGTGGCCGACCCGCGACCCCCGGGGCGGCGGCAACTACGACCTCGCCGCCGCCATCCGCATCCGCGCCGGTGCGCACGCGTTCGAGGCCAAGGCGTTCAACATCGTCGCCTCCGGCTTCATGGACGATGCCATGCGCGACGAGCTCGCGAGGCTCGGCAGGGAGGCGGTGCAGATCCTCGACGAGAGCCCGCGGGCGGTGTCGATGGTGATCGACCCCACCGGCGAGCCGGTGGGCGACGTCCTCTCGGGCCGCGAGGGACTCCTCTACGCCAGCATCGACACCCGGGCGTGCGTCGAGCCCAAGCAGTTCCACGACGTCGTCGGCTACTACAACCGCTTCGACGTCTTTCAGCTCACGGTCGATCGCGTGCGGCAGCGTCCGGTGTCGTTCCGGGAGACGGAGGCCGCGCCGCCGCCGACTGCGGACGAGGAGGCAGGAGGAGACGGGCGGTTCTCGCGTAGCGGCGGGGATCGGGCGCGGCGGCCGCTGACGGCGATGCGAAGCCGCAAGAACGTCGCTCGCAGACGGGCTTCGCGGTCGAAGTAGACCGCACCTCGGCAGTGACCCAGGCCGCCAGCACCCCCGATCCGTTTCGCGGCCTCGAGCGGTTGCACCACTGGTGGCGCCGGCTCGCCACCTCGGTGTTCCCCGCACCCGGCCCGGACGAGGCCGATCGCGCGACCGCACGACTGCTCGACGAGTTCGACGAGCTCCTCAAGGAGAGCCGGTCGCACCGCGGCGGGGAGGTCTCCGCCCGCAAGCGCGCCGAGCGCTGCGCTGCGATCTATCGCCACGCGGACATCCGGAGCCGCGCGGCGATGCTCAACCTGATCACGCGCGACTTCGCGCCCGACCGGGGAGCGCTCGAGCGCGCGATCGCGAACCTGCAGGGGGCGAGGGACGAAGTCGAGCTCTCCCGGGCGGAGGCGCGCCTGCGCATGGCCCTCGATGCCCCGCGCGCGAAGTACCTGGCGCAGCTGAGCTTGCTCCCCGAAGGCGTGAAGTTCCTGCTCGATCTGCGCGCCGACCTGCTCGCGCTGCTGCCGCAGGAGCCCGCGCTCGAGGTGCTCCGGGTCGAGCTCGACGGCCTGCTGGGAAGCTGGTTCGATCCCGGCTTCCTGGAGCTGCGGCGCATCACGTGGGATTCGCCGGCGCTCGTCCTCGAGAAGCTGATCGCCTACGAAGCGGTGCACCCGATCGAGCCCTGGAACGACCTGCGGAACCGTCTCGACAAAGACCGGCGCTGCTACGCGTTCTTCCACCCGCGGCTGTCCAACGAGCCGCTGATCTTCGTCGAGGTCGCCCTGCTCAAGGGGTTACCCGAGACCGTGCAACGGCTGCTCGACCAGAGCGCGCCGGCGCTGGACGCGGGCGGCGCCGACACCGCGGTGTTCACTCGATCTCCAACACCCACAAGGGGCTGCGCGGCATCAGTTTCGGGAACCTGCTGCTGAAGCGCGTGATCGAAGACCTGCGGCGCGAGCTGCCGCGGCTAGCGAAGTTCGCCACCCTCTCGCCGATTCCGGGGTTCCGCGAGTGGCTGGACGAGGCGCTCGCCAAAGGAAACGAGCTGCTGCCGTCCGCGGACATCGAGAAGTTCGTCAAGTCGGTCGGCCACCTCGAACCGGTGCGGGCGCTGAGGGACACGCTGGCGCGGCCCGATTGGCCGTGCGAAGCAACTCTCGCGGAGGCGCTGCGCGAGCCGATGGAGAAGCTCTGTGCGCGCTACCTGCTGCGGGAGAAAAGCGGCACTCTCCCGCTCGATCCCGTCGCACGGTTCCATCTCAACAACGGCGCGCGGCTGGATCGCATCTACTGGCTCGCCGACTCGTCCGCCCGCGGCATGTCGCAGTCCTACGGCATGATGGCGAGTTACCGCTACGTGCTCGACGCCAACCACGAGCGGTTCCGCACCGGCGGATACGCGGCGGCCGCGCGGCGGGTGTTGCGACTTCTCGACTGACGCCGGCGTTGCCCCGCCGGTCCCACTACCAGTTCGAGGCGATCCACCCCTTCCTCGACGGCAGCGGACGTACTGCCGGTGCTCTACCTCGCGCGCTACATCATTCGCAACCGGGTGTGCCCTGTCAAGCGTTTGGATGGCGTAAGTCTTGGCGCGCTGTGGCGGGAATCGTCTACCTCGTGCCCGAAATTCTCGGCCGAGCGCACGGCTTGCGCGTGGAAATTGCGAGCACGGCTGGATGCTTGGTGCGCCGTCGTACCGCCGTCGCCGACCGACGGGACTTCGTCCCGTAATCTCTCGAATGAATCGCCGTCAGAGTCGCCGATCTCTGCTTAGCGCGATCGCCAGCGCGTGCGTTAGGCGATTCCCCGGCTGCATTCCGCATCGAACTCTCGCAATCCCTCGGGTACTAGGCGCAGCCGATTGATTGCCTCGCTGACAGCCTGTAGTTTCTCGTGAGCCTGCAACACTTCCATGTACTACCCGCACCGAAGCTTCCGGCGAGCGATTTCACGGGCGCTGCGTGTCGGCAGCCCGACTTCGACGTGCTGCGCCGGTTGTCGGTGCGCTAGGTCCCGCAAAACTCCGGCAAAGTGCGCGGGGCCTCGCGAGCATCATCTGCAAGTGTTTGAAGATTGGTGGGCCCGCCTGGATTCGAACCAGGGACCAAGGGATTATGAGTCGAAGTTAAATCCCGTAACTCGTTGATATTGGGCCCGCCCTCACTCGCTAAAACCCGCCGAAACCCGCCGAAGTCCACACGTTTTCCGCACGTTCTACTTTCATGCCATCGGAATAACGGGGCACCTCGGCAGATCGCCTCACTGACTCCAACACAGCACCCTGGGGCGTGCTGTACGGCGGCCCGCCGCACCGCAGCTCGGTACTTGTGAGTGACGTCTTCCCGTCCGGAAGCTAATTACGGCGCTCCGGATCTACTCAGGTACGCACGGTGGCCAGTCGGAAGTGCTGGGCGCGTGCAGCTCAGCCCGCCTCTTCGCCCTCCTCGTTCAGCCCGCGACGCTTCCGCACGTTGACCGCCTTCCAGCGCAGCGCCGGGTGCTCGCGCAGCGTGGTCTGCATCGCGCCATCGTCGGTCAGGAGCTCCGGCACGATCTCGCCGCGGTCGTTCAGTCGCTCGACGAACTCGCGCTCCGCTGCGGTCAGGGGCAGAACGTCAGACAGCAGATCGCGGCACTCGGATACCAGCCGCTCACCCCAGGCGGCGACTTCCTTGGGCGCGGGCAGTGTCGCGGTACGCAGCGTCGGCAAGAGCTGCGATCGGAGCTCGGCCAGATCGACTTTTACGTTGTCGACAGAGACTGTTCGCCAATCCTTCCGGTTCGCCGCACCGTAGACGACGAACCCGAGGCGGAGCTTGGTCGCGTCCAGATCGTTGCGTTGGAGCAGCTCCCGCGTATCGAACAGGTCCCGGCTCGCCGTTCGGGAGAGCAGCGCCGCGAGCTTCCCGGCCGCGAGCTCGTGCAGGTCGAGCATGCGCACCCCCTCCGCCCGATAGGAGCCGAGCACACGCGAGTCGACGAGTGCCGTGGACCAGAGCGACGCGCGAAGCAGGAAGTTGACGTCGAGCTCGAGGTTACCGGACTGGCCCGCGGCCGCCGGATAAGTCAGGCGCCACTTACCGCCCGCGTGCTCTCCGGGGACGCGCTTGACGACCAGCCCTTCGCGGCCGCAGACGGCCTGCACCGCCTGCTCGACCTTCGGCCGTTCTGCGAGCATGGCCTCGCGGTCGAGCGCGCCGACGTAGTTGAGATCCACGTCCACGGAGAGCCGTGGCGTGTCAAAGATGAAGAGATTGAGCGCCGTGCCGCCCTTCAGTGCGAGACGCGTGCGCAAGTACGGGTGGCTCCTCAGTGCCTCCAGCAGGCTGAGCAGCCGGAGGGCCTTCTCGAGGGTCTCGGCGAGAAACCCTGTCGCCGCGGCTTCCCGCTGTAGATCCTCTAGGCCGATCCTCACGGAACCTCCGCCCACGCGCGCGAGAGCACGTGTTCGGGCACGACCAGGTTCCAGCGCGAAACGAGCTTCCCTGGCTCGCGCCGCCGATCCAGATAGCGGGGTTGCCCGGGGACGTGCGCGCGCAGCGCTTCCAGGTGATGTTCTTCGACCATCAAGGTCTCGCGGTGCTGCTCGAGGAAGAACCCGACGCGCGCCACCGTGAGGGCGGAGCCTAGCTTGAGCGCGTATGCGATCACCGCGTCGAGGTCGAAGAACTCGACCGATTCCAGGGAGCGCCAGATCTCCTCCCAGCCCCCGCCGTATTCGGGCGCGTCGAGCACGTCGACCAGCGTCCGCTCGAGCGTGGTCACGCGAGCGAGGCCCCCGGCGTGGCGTTGCTCGCGAATGCCGCCGCCGGAGTCAGGGAGCCGGAGCTTGCGCAATGCTGCCGGGAGTTGGACGGGAACGAACTCGGCCTGCCGGTAGCGGAACGAGCGCGCGCGACGGCGTGTAAGGTAGGTGAATCGATTCGACACCGAATACGCCTTCCCGTGGAACTGCAGCGCCGCGTGGTACGCGACGACCGCATCCGCGGTGAGCTTGCTGGCGACGAGATACGGATCGACGGCGGCGGCTTCGGGCTCGACGGTCCGAGGGACTGTCGCGTAGAGGCCGCGGCGGACCCGCACGAGGTGACCGGCGGCGAGGTGGTGCGCGAGGATGTTGTTGGCCGTATGAGCGCTGCGCCGGCCCCCCGCTCCATGGGCGGAGAGAAACTCGGCGTGCGTAAACACCGGGTTTCGAGCGAAGAACCCAGCCGCCTGTGATTTGTCGTTCTGCAGTGACATCGCTATCAAATTTAGTGATTTGTGGAAGATTTGGCAAGTAATAGATGGGACTTGCCAGACTGCGCAGAAACTCCAAAGAAAGGTAGTGATAAGAGGGCCGGCAGGAAAGTCCCTTAAAGGGCTGTCAGGTCCGGCGCCGCAGTCGCCCGGAGGTACCCAGCCTACGGGTTCGTGTCACTCGCGGCGTCCGTCGTGAGCGGCCTCGACTCAGGCGAGGGGCGCAAGTCGTCCTCCGTGACGATAGACGATCAGAGGTACTGCACCGCGCGGCGCGCCATGTAGAGCGAGAAGAGCTCGGGGTTCAGTCGGCGCAACCGTTCGCGCTGCCCAACTAGCCCCTGCTGATTCCCTTTTCGTTCCAGTTCGACGAGTTCCACGAGCAGGCGCGCTGCATTGGCCGCTGGGACGTCTGGAAAGGCCGCGTCGCTCAAATCCTTCCCCACCACCGGGTGCTCGAGCCCGTGCAATCGGTAACTCGCCGCGCAGAGCCAATGCAGTGCGTCGGGGTTCTGGGCTGAACCCGGGATTGTGAGCGCGGCCTCCTCGGCGCCTGCCCACTCGCCGCATTGCAAGCACAGCCACGCTCGATGTGCCGTCGCACGCTCGGGCTCGTAAGCAAGTCCTTGCGCCGCATTGGCGAGGTCGCGAAAGAAGCCCGCGATGAACGCTTGGGCCGCTGACCCGAACACCTGCTCGGCTGCCGGGGCGACCTCGTTGTCGAGCCACTCGACGGCACGGACGATCGCCGCTGGATCGCGGTCAGGCCTGCGCCATCCGGCGAGTGCGCCGCTCAAGGCTTCGAGGGCAGGCAGGGCTGGGTGATCGAACGCCTCGCGTCGCAGTCTGTCGATAGCGGCCGCAGCACGTGCTGCATCGCGCGCCGCGAGGACCCCGACCGCCTCATTGGCGAGCATGACCGCCCGCGAGTCGAGGAAGAGATCGAGCTGGACGCCCACTTCGAGCTAGCGTAGGTGCTCTTCGGTATAGAGCGACAGCTCGATCAGCCGATCGAGCAGCTGCTCGGCGGGCGCGCCCGGGAAGTTCTTGCGCACCATCTCCTTGGCGTAGAGCCGCACGAGGTAGCGCAGCTTCAGCGCCTTCGCGCGCGAGGCGAAGATGAAGTCGCGGTGACCACTGTTCACCACGATCAGGTTCCGTTCGGCGTCGTAGCGGGAGCGCCAGAGCTTCCCAGGCGCATGCTCGAGCGTGTATCCGGGGAGCCCCTGCCGATTCGCGGTGCGTCCGGTCGCCTCCGGGAGCAGGCTGTCGGTGACCGTGATCACCGCCTCGGCCTCGCAGACCGTGTCCGCCTGTCGTGCGGTCAGGCCCAGGCGGGCGAGACACGGCTCATCCGGCGCGAGGAACGTCACGAGCTCGCCAGTTGCGCCCTCCAGCCGGCCGGCACCCTCCACGAGCCGCCACGCGTATTCCACGCCTTCCTCGATCAGCCGCCGGCTCGCGTCGCGCGCGACCGCCCGGAAGCCGCGGCTCGCGCCCACCGCGAGCGTACAGGAGGCCGGCGCGATTCGGACGCTATACAGCGGCCCGGCGTACTCGAAGAACTGGCGCTGTTTCGGCGCGGCCTCTTCCTCCTCGCCGCCACCCGGGAGCAGAAGCCCCTCGGCTTCCGGCGTCTCGGGTGGAACGCCCCCAGCACCGCCTGCGCCCTTCTGGCGGGCGGTCACGTCGAACCAGTCGTACTCCTCCGTCGGCAACGAGATCATCGCCTCGCGGAACGCGCGCTGGATCGCACGCAACGTATCGCGGCTCGTGCGCTCTTCCTCGGCGCGCTTCTGCTCCTCGATGAGGGCGATCAAGCGCTCCTCGACCGGCGCCATCGCGGCGACGAAAGCTTCGAGCGGCGCGTCGTGGATCACGCCAGTGCGCGTCGCCGGGGTGAGGTTGAGGAACGGCACGTCGACGATCCCCTGCAGGTAGCCCGAAGTCCATGGCGGCCGTTGAAGCGCTTCGAGCTCGGTGATCGAGCCGAGGATCCGGGTCCCCGAGCGGTATAGACCCACCGCGTTCGCCGGATCCGGGGCGTTCAGGTAGAGCTCTAGGTACACCTCGCCGTGCGGGGCTGCCGGCACGGGCAGCTGGTGCAGCAGCTCGCCGGTGAACTGCCGCGGCACGACCACGAATTCCTTGCGGGCCTGCCGGTCGAGGACACGGATGTTGACCCCGGAAGAGCGGATCCGCTCGCGAAGCTCCGAGGCGAGGTACCACTGGATCTTCTCCCCCGAGAGCTGCCGCACCCCCGGCAGGAGCGGCCGGATCTTGAGCCGGGTTCCGGTCTCGTGCAGAAGGGTGTGACGGATGGTGACCCGGTAGCTCGGGTCGCCCTTTCGCATCTGCATCTCGTAGGTGCGGCCGTCGTCGCCCAAGGATGACATCGCGAGCTCCTCGCCGACGGTCCAGAAGGACAGCAGTCCGATCCCGAACTCGCCCTGGATGCCTTTGGCGCCGTCGAGCTTCAGCCGCCGCTTGATCGAGTCGCAAATGTGGGTCGCCACGTAGCGGAAATCGGGCACGCCCCCGGCGTCCTTCGGCACGCCCGCGCCATCGTCGGCAACCATCAGGTAGTGGTCGCCTCGCTCCCGGCCGCGGGTGATGGTGACTTTGCGCGCGCCCGCGTCGATCGAGTTCTCGACGAACTCGGCCACCGCCTTCAGCGGGTTCTCCTGCGACAGCGCGATGATCGTGATCGCGTTCCAGTCGTCGCCGATGCGGAGCTTTCCGGTCGCTCTGAACCGGCCGCTCGCGCGGCTCCCTCGGGCGTGATTCGACTCTTCCATTGCGCTCAATCGTAACAAAGGGGGCGGCATGCCTCCCGGTCGAGGGGGCCCCGAGCGGGCGAATCGGGTTTTAGGAACCGAAGCTCACCGCCTGAGCCACTCGCCCCCGCAAGCTGCAGGGCAGACAATGATGCGAAAACTTCGTCGTCGGAAAACGCCTCGGGACGCCGAGGCGTTGCACCTCATCGCGGACGAACGGCGCGAACATCCGACCCGCGCCGAGCGTGCGCTCGCGGCGATCCTGAGCGGATTGAACGAGGGGGCGCTCGAGGGGCGGTTCCGACGGGAATGGGTCTGCGGCGAGCGGTGGATCGTGGACTTCTACTTCCCCGAGGTTCGCTTGGCGATCGAAGTCGACGGAGCCTACCACCGCCCGACGGCGCAGCGCGGGTGGGACCTGTTCAAGGAAAGCGCGCTCGAATCGGCGGGAGTAACGCTATTGCGTGTGACCAACGAAGAGGTCTTCGGCGATCGGGACCGGCTGCTCAGGAAGCTTCGGCAAGCGTGGCGCGCAGCGCTGCGGAAAGCGCTGCGCGCCCCACCCGGGTCCTGACTCGAGTACTTCAGCCTCGGGTCGCGTGCCGGACTCCCGCACCTTGCGCGTCCCCGCCTAAGCTCGTGGGAGGATGCTCGAGTTCGACGACAGCACTCGGGAAAACGCGCGTAAGCGACTGATTCGGGAAGTGGGCCCGCCTGAATTCGAACCAGGGACCAAGGGATTATGAGCTGGGCGTCAACCCATAACTCGCTGTTGTTCGGCCCGCCATCACCCGCCGGAACGTGCCGGAGCCTGCCGAAGTCGACACGTTTTCCCCACGGTCCATCTGCTCCGCCGCTGGCACGTGCCTGGCGCCGAAAATCGTGCAGAGCGGCTGGGAACAAAGTGGGCAAAAGGTCCAGCGGTCCCCACCCTGAGCCGGAGCCGGGAGGCGGAAGCGCGCGATGCCGCCCCGGTTTCACGATCGCGCCTTGGAGAGCCGACCGGGAAACCGGGGACGGGCCGCCCGACTATCCTTTGCGGGGATGCGGGAAAAGGGTGTGGTATGCGACGAGCACGGCGCCCGCTCCGGCGAGCGTCACGACAATCCCGAACACGTCGAGCCCGGTCGCGTCGGACGCGGCCAGGACGCCGAACAGCCAGCCGCCGATGACCGCGCCGCCGATGCCCAGACCGAGATCCCTGAGCAGGCCTTCGCCCGACCTGATGACGAGCTTGCTAGCAAGGAAACCGGCGACCAGCCCGATGACGATCCAAGTGAGAATTGAGATGACGATCTCCTGTTGCCGAGGCGGTTCGACGCCGCGCGGGATGGCCGGCGTCGGCGCCTTCGTGATGCCTGGCGCGCGGACCGCGTCGTCGACTCTTCCCGTGTGGGCAGCCTAGTTCAGAAAGCCCACAGCGCTTCAGTGCGCTGGCGCACATAGCGCGAGTGGGATGGACATATAGCGGGTCGGAAACGGCCGATGTCGCCTCTGGCCATCGATCCCCCATGTGGCCGAAGCGTAATTGCCTGCGGCGAACTCGGCCTCCGCCGGAGAAAAAATAAACTCGAGGCAACGCTCGCCAGGCACGTATGATGGGAGCGCTCCGACTTGGAGCATTCGATGAGGCGGTATCCAGCATGAGAAGTGCAAGGCTGCTGTTCGCGCGCGCCGTGACGGGAGCGTCCAGCGCCGCGCTTGCTCAGGCCGCCTCGGAGAGGGCGAACGCGCGGCACTGGAATCGAGCCAGCCAGCGCATCATCCGTGACGCCCAGGAAAGAATCGCCCTGGCGCAAGCGGGGCTACCGCAGCCCGACGGCCGAGTCCTCGCGTAGACGCGGCACGCAGCCGCGCCTCCATTCGAACCGTTTTCTCCGCCGGCCGCCAGGCGGGCGCCGGATTGCCGTCCCTGAGGAGCGCTCGGGACGAGGTCGCGCTCCGCATCGCTCCTCTTGACGATGTGCGTCAGCGCATCCCCGGCGCGCGGCTCACGCGTCGCAGCCTCGGCTCGTGCGCGACGGCCTTGATCTGGAATCCGAGCTTGCGCGCGAGGTTCAGCATCTTGGTGTTCGTCGCGAGCACCTCGCCTCCAATCGACTCGAAGCCGTGCCCGTCTGCGATAGCCATCAGGGCGGACAGGAGCTCCGTGCCGATTCCATGGCGCTGCCAGTCGTCGGCCACGGCCAGCGCGAAGTCGCAACGACCCGGGACGCCGGTGCCCACGTAGCGCGCCGCGCCGATCTGGCGTTCTCGCCCGGCGTCGAGGACAAGCGCCAGAAGCGCCATGTGCTGCACGTAATCGATCTGGGTCGCGCAATCGAGCGCCTCCGAGCTGAGCGAAACAAGCCCGCCGAAGAAGCGGTTGGCCCGTGCGGCCGGGGAGAGCGCGCGAACGAAGGCCGCGAGGTTGTCACGGTCCCCACGGGCGATCGGGCGGATCAGGACCGGCCGGCCCGTCCTGCTCTGCCACAGGCGAACGAGGTGGGCGGGGTAGGACAGCGGGGCGACCGGACGCGGCACTGACGCAAGCTCATGCACCAGAGGGTCGCGCAGGCCCATGGTTAAGGGGATGGCCTCAGGGTTCATGGCGGCTCCTTGCAAAGCTCCGTCGACGCGGGATGAGATCTACTGGCCGCCGATCGACACGGCGAAGTTCGCGGCCTCTTGCCGGTACGGTGACGGCAGGTACACGAGCTCCAGACGGATCTCCTTCAGCTTCTTCGCCTTCAAGGCCTCGGTCGGAAAGTCGACGTCCACGGACTCGGTCGCCTCCTGCCCCGGGTCGAGCCGCTCGGCGGCGCCGTACGTGGAGGACTTGACAGTCGCTGCGATGCGTTTCTCCTCCACCCGGATCGGCTGCCCCTCGGCATCGATGAACAGAAACCTGCCTGCGACCAGGCGGACGGCTTGATCCGCAGAGCTGTTGGTCAGCCTGAGCGTCCCGGTGAGCTTGGCTTGGGAGACGACCTTGCCGGTGTCCTTGTCGACCTGCTCGATGACCCTCATCTCCGTGACCTCACCCGTCATGATGCCGGCCTTCACCTTCACCGCGTCCGGCGTCACCGTGTAGACCTTCTCCTCGATCACCATGGGGGGTCCCGGCTGTTGCGGGGTGCAACCGAGCGTCATCGCCGCCACCGCCGCAGCCACCGTCATCACACCTGTTCGCGTCCGCATGATCTTCTCCTTGCGAAGAACGCCGGCCATCAGCCGTCGCCGCCGCAACGTTCGCTCGGACTCGCCTCTCATTCGCCCCGGGCTGGCTCCGTCCCGGTAGGACCTGCCGGCGTCCGAGATTCAACCATCGCCCTGAGCAGTATCTGCCGCCGTTGCGGCCCACTCTGTGCGCTGGCGTACATACCGCGAAGATCCGGGTTGCCCCGCGCGACGCGGGTTGCGGGACGGGGGAAATCGAGCGAGGAGCGCTCTGGCCAAGTCGCGCCTGATGTTGCTCTCCCTCGGAGGGCTGATCCGGATTGCCGGCGACCCGAGGGCTTCCTTTTCCTGAAACGGGCGGTCAATTCTCGATTGCCGCTTCGTAGAGGCTCGGCGGAGCGCTGCTACGGGCCTTGCGGCGATACATGCCGATGTCGGACCGGTGTATCAGGTCGCGGTAATTTCGCCCGTCGATGGGATATACGGCGGTGCCGATGCTTGCCGTCAGCGTGATCGTGCTGTCGCCGACGACGAAAGGCGCTGCGAGACCGGCGCGGATCTTCTCCGCCACCGCGGCAGCGCTTTCCGGGCGGTCGACCTCAGGCAGCATGACGACGAACTCGTCTCCGCCGTAGCGACAGGCCGTGTCGGACGCGCGTATGCAGGCGGACAGTCGCCCCGCCAATTGCTGCAGGAGCCTGTCCCCTGCCGCATGCCCGAATCGGTCGTTGACGCGCTTGAATCCGTCGAGGTCGAGGAACAGCAGCGCCACCTGCGTGTCCTGCCGTGCGGCCCGAGCCACCGCCTGAGTGAACCGGTCGAACAGCAGGCTGCGATTCGGCAGGCCGGTGAGCTCGTCGTGATATGCGACGTGGCGCACGTGCGCGGCCTCTTGAGCGAGCCGTAGAAATCTCCGCCTGATGCGTGAATCGCGTTTCCCGAGGGTTTCGATCCGGTGCTCCGCCGCTCTTAGCCGCTGCTGGCTCATCGCGAGCGCCCGGCTGAGCTTCGCGAGGGCCGCGAGGGCCTGCTCCAAGCGGGCCGGTGCCGGGCGCGTGGCGCCTTCCTGCGGCGGGCCACGCGAATGTTGCATTCCGGAACGTGCCGCCGCGGCGGCATGCCGCGCGCCGTTCGGGATCCGTGCCTTCATCGCTGCTTTCCTGGAGCGTCCTCGCGACCGGTCTGCTTTTCCCTCGCGTCACCAATCTCCCTGGGGCGCAGCATACAAGCGGGGATGGGGCCGGTCCGTACGCTACCGCACGGACACCGGGGAATGCGCGGATCGAGAACGAGCGCGGCGCCGCGCCTGATCGTCTAGCCCAGGATGCGGTCGTACGTTTCCTTCGCGCTCCGGTAACAGCTGCAAGCAGCGGCTTCCAGGCCGCCGCGGTCGAGGATCCTGATCTCCCCGCGGTGATAGCTGATCAGCTTTCGGCTCTGCAGCACCCCGGCCGCCTTGGTGACGCCGACGCGGCGCACCCCGAGCATGAAGGCGAGGAGCTCGTGCGTGACACGGAATTCGCCCGAGCGTGCCCGGTCGCGCGTCATCAGCAGCCAGCGCGCGAGGCGCGGCTCCAGCAGATGGAAGCGGTTGCAGGCAGCAGTCTGCGCGAGCTGGGCCATCAGCACGTATGCGTAGCGTTTCAGCGCGTGCTGCAGCGCCGGGTTGTGGTCGAGCTCGCGGCGAAACGGCGCCGCATCCATTCGAATCGCAGCCCCCGCCCCCTGCACCACGGCGTGCAGCGGCGAAACGCCGACCCCCAGCATGAGGGAGATCCCGAGCATGCCCTCGTTGCCGACCAGTCCCACTTCGAGGCCCGGCGCGCCGTCGAACGGCGTCACCAGCGAGATGAAGCTGTCCGTGGGGAAGTAGACGTGCCGGATCCGCTCCCCGGGCTTGCCCAGAACATCGCCAAAGACGAGCTCGACGGTCTCGCAGCTCGCGAGCAGGCGCTGGCGGTCCGCGCGGGGCAACCCGTCGAGCAGGCGATTTGCGTCGCGAACGCGCCCGGTGGACGGCACGGGGCGCGCCTTCGAGCGCGAAGCCGCACCGCTCAGGACCCGCTCAGTGATCCGCGTCATGGCGGGCCGGCGACTCGATCTGGATTGGCCGTGCTCACCGGCAAGACGATCAACCGAGGTGCGGCAGCCGGCGGGCGAAGTCGCGCAACGCGGCGATCCCGCTCGCTTCGGCTCGCTCGCGCCAGTCGCAGAGCTGCTTCAGCAACTGATCGGTGGAGGCGCTGGATCGGCCCCAGAGCGCGCTCAGCTCCTGCCGCATCGAATAGACCGTGTGAAGCAGCCGGTCCTTGCGCACCACCGCATCGAGAGTCATCGGCCGGCGCACTCTCCGATCCCAGGTGTACAGACGCAGCCAGCGGAGCAGACTCCTCGCGGAGAGTGCGTCGATCCCCTCGCCGGTCGCAGTGGCGGCGTTCCGCGTCAGCCTGGCGATCTCCTGCCGGCACGCATTCCTGACCGCACGGGTGTATTGCGCGAGCACGTAGTAGCGGTGGGTGATGACGGCCTGCACGGTGTCCGCGTCGCACTCCGTCTTGTGGGGGCGGAAAGCGGGCGTGGGCGCGGTCCTTCTCACCCGGGCGAGGCCGAGGGTCTCGAGGAGGCGGATGTACATCCAGCCGATGTCGAACTCGTACCAGGCGCTCGACAGCTTCGCCGACGTCGGGTAGGCGTGATGATTGTTGTGGAACTCTTCGCCGCCGATCAGGATGCCCCAGGGGAGGAGATTGGTGCTCGCGTCCTCCACCGGGTAGTTGCGGTAGCCCCAGTAATGTCCGAGTCCGTTGATCACGCCGGCCGCCCAGAACGGGATCCAGGCCATTTGGAGCGCGAAGATCAGGATCCCCGGACCGATCCCGAACGCGACCACGTCGGCAATCCCCATGAGGACGGGGCCGCAGACCGAGCAGCGCGCATACAGATGGGTCTCGATCCAGTCGTCGGGCGTGCCATGGCCGTACCTCTCGAGCGTGGCGCGGTCGCGCGCTTCGGTGACGTAGAGAAATACGCCGGCCCACAGCACTCGAGCGATGCCGCGGACCTGCGGACTGTGCGGGTCTTCCGCGGTTTCGGTCTTCGCGTGATGTTTCCGGTGGACGGCCACCCACTCCCTGGTGACCATGCCCGTCGTGAGCCAGATCCAGAAGCGGAAGAGGTGGCTGACGACCGGGTGAAGATCCAGCGCCCGATGGGTCTGGTGCCGATGAAGGAATATCGTGACCGAGGCGATCGTGAGATGGGTCAGCGCCAGCGCGATCAATCCATACGCCCACCACGGCCCATCAAACATCCCGGAGGAGATCGTCATCGGAGCCCTTTGTTTTTAGCGTTGCTTCGCTTCGTCGAATCGCCGCCTCGGATGTCGGAAGAGCAGACGCCCGGGGCGACCCGTCGGTTTCGGCGGCCATTCTCTCTCGCCCATCCGAGCGGCTCTGTGCGCTGCCGTACACAACCTCCACAAAAGCTCTGTACGCCGGCGCACATACGGCGCAGAATCCCTCGTCGATGCCGGCAACGCATCCACCCATGGAGAACCGTCTGCTCGCGGTGCTGCCCGCGGCGGAGTGCGAGCGGTTGCGTCCCCATCTTGAACCGTTCTCGATGCCTCTTGGCGCGGTCGTCTACGAGTCGGGCAGCCGGCTGGACCACGTTTACTTCCCCACGACCGCCATCGTGTCCCTGCTCTACGTCATGGCGGATGGCGCGTCGGCCGAGATCGCAGTGGTAGGCGACGAAGGGATGGTCGGTGTCGCCCTCTTCATGGGAGGCGAGACCACGCCGAGCCGGGCGATCGTACAGAGCGCGGGCTCCGCTTACCGGCTCCCGGGGCACTTGATGAAGGAGGAGTTCGTTCGCGGCGGGGCGATGCAGCATTTGCTCCTGCGCTACACCCAGGCGCTGCTGACGCAGATGGCGCAGACGGCGGTTTGCAACCGGCATCACTCGGTGGACCAACAGCTCTGCCGCTGGCTGCTGCTGAGCCTCGATCGGCTGCCCTCCAACGAGCTGGTCATGACCCAGGAGCTGATCGCGAACATGCTCGGGGTGCGCCGCGAAGGGGTCACGGAGGCCGCGGGAAAGCTGCAAAGCGACGGCCTGATCCGGTACAGCCGCGGCCGAATCATGGTCCTCGATCGGCCGGGATTGGAAGCCCGGGCGTGCGAATGCTACGGCGTAGTGAAGAGGGAATGCGACCGCCTGCTTCCCGATGCGATCGCGACGTGATCGGCGCGAACGGGGTCGATCGCCGATCCGCTTCCGGTCGCACGGCGAGCACCTAGCACGCCGATCGTTGGGCAAAGGGAGGCGACTCGCCGAGGTCTCGCGACGAGGGGTCGGGAGGCGCAGTGAGCGCGAGGGCTTCGAAGCCGCGCCGAGTATCCGCCGGCTGCGGGCCATTCGGGATTCTCCCGCCCGGGAGACCGGATGCGTAGCTTCGCGCGTCTCCGAGCGTGGCCTGCGCGCCGCCCATCCGTCCGGTACGCGACGGAATCCGATCCTATGTGCGCTACCGTACAGCACGCTCGAGAGCATGCGCGGTAGGCTGCGCAAGGACGACAACCCGCGGATGTGCGTTTCCATGCACGACGATCGCAGCGACGAAGCCGATCACCGGCGAGCCATCGAGTCTCTGGCCGAGCAAGCGCGCGTGCCAGTCGCTGAAGTCGCACGACTCTACGAGGAAAAGCGGGCCGCGCTCGGAATGGGTGCGCGCATCACCGGCTTTCTCGCCATTCTCACCGTCCGCAACGTCCGGGAAGCGCTGCGTCGACGCCGCCGTTTGCCGGCAAGCGGCTCCGGTACGGGCGCCGTCGACCGCGAATCCACGTGAATTGGGACATCATCGAACGCAACTGGGAACGGCTCAAAGGAAAGGTCATGGCAGAGTGGGACAACCTTTCCGATGCCGCTTTCGACCAGATCGCCGGGAGGCGCGATCAACTGGTCGGGAGGCTTCAGGAAGCCTACGGCATCTCGAAGGAAGAGGCCGAGCGGCAGATCGAGGCTTTCGAAGAAGCGAACAAGGACTATCGTCCGCCAGACGCACCGTGACGAATGCGATGATGTGCATCCTCCGAGGAGAACGCCAATGCCCAAAGGTCAACAGCGAAGCAATCGTGAACCGAAAAAACCCAAGCAACCGAAAAAGCCCGTCGTGCTCGCGGCGCCTCTCGGCGGAACGCAGGTGAGGAGAGCCGATTTTCCCGCGCGGCAAGCAGCCGTAAAAGGGACGGGCCGTACCTGATCGGACACCGGTCGAAGAAGTTCCCAGCCTGACCTATTAGCCGGGTCAGCGGCCCTCTTTGCGCCACACGCTCGCCAGCCAGGGTTGTCGCTCCGGCGGCAGGCCCGCAGGCCGGTAGTAGTGGGCGAGCTCGACGAATCCCGCGGCGGACAGATAGCGGCGCCAGGTCGCGAGATCGTGGTACGCGCCGTAGCGTCCATCGCTCCACCCTTCCTCGTCGTGACTGCGCGGGTTCGAGCTGAACAGCACGCCGCGCGGCTTCAACGTCGCGCGTAGTTCGCGCAGCACTCGCGGCAGCTCCTGGCTGGGCACGTGAAACAGCGCGGCGTTGGCGAACACGCCGTCGAAACGGTTGTCGGGCAGATCCAGCCTCAGGAAGTCCTGCTGCCAGACCTCACAGCCGCTATGGGTGCGCGCCATCTCGGCGAAACGCGCCGCGCCCTCCAGACCGATCGCGACGTGTCCCAGCCGGGCGAATACCGCCAGGTCCCGCCCCGGCCCGCACCCGAAATCGAGTATCGCGAACGGCGGCTCGCCCTCGAGGTTCTGCAGCAGCGCCTCGATGTTCTGGCTGACGTCGTGATCGCGCGTTCCTTGCCAGAAGCCCGCGGCGCTCCGGTCGTAATGCTCCAGCGTGCGCCCGGCGATGGCTTCGAGGTCCTGCGGACTCAGTTTCATTGGCAACCCGATCTGCGCTTGCTTCGCCTCACCGAGGGTAGCGTGCATCCCGCGACACTCCACGGCCTGAATGACGCGGAGACTCGTGCAAGTGCGTTGGCCGAGCGTCACGGCGATGGATTGAGCGCTCCCGCGGCACCGCGGCACTGAACGGGGCGAGTCGCCGAGCGTCGCGCGCTCCCGCGCCAGCGAGCATCTCCATCAGTGCAAGCTGCCTCGCGATGCGCGTCAGCGGCACACCGGTCTGCAAGACCGCGTGCTGCTTTAACGGATCCTATGTGCGGTAGCGCACAGAACATCTCGGAGAACGGGGGATACTTAGGATCGCGGAGAGCGGGAAAGGTTTCCCCGTACGTCTTGTTTCGAACAGATAAAGGAACCCTATGAACATTCCTAAACTTCCTACGCAAACAACGCCATTCCTCTGGGGCGCGGCAGCGGGTGCAATCTTGCTCGCAATCGTCGGATTCAATTGGGGCGGGTGGGTGACCGGCGGCACGGCGGAGCGGCTCGCGGTGGGGCGTGCTGATGCTGCGACCGTATCGGCGCTCACCCCGATCTGCGTAGCCCAGTTCAAAGCGAGCGCCAACGCGTCGGCCAGCCTGGCGGCACTGAAAGCGACCCAGGGCTGGGAGCAGGCGAACTACATCGGGAAGGGCGGTTGGGCAACGATGCCCGGCAGCACCGGCGAGCCGAACCGCGACGTCGCTGCGGCGTGCGCCGAAGCACTCAACAAGGTCACCCTCGCAGGGAAGTAATATCCCCAGGTGCGGCCGATCGGGGTCGCTGACGCGGCCCCGATGGGTCTGCCGGGTCTCACGATCAGGCGCAACGGACCGTACGCCGTAGTCCGCGGGCGAGCCCCCCAAAGAGAGGGGCGATCTCGATGAGCGACGGACACGACCATCCGGCCGGCCGTCTCGAGCTCGTGATAGTCATCACGGAGGCCAGGCTGGTCCCGGGCACAGTCGCGATCCTCGACTGCAGCGCCGCGGTGGCGCGTTTCCCGGGCCTCGGCACGCGCGTCCCGTAGCTGGAGGAAGCAGCCGGAGGGTACGGCGCGGCCACCGATCGCCAAGTTGAAATCAAGAGGCACACGCATGCGCAAGCGAATCATCGCCCTGGTCCAGCAGGAAACCGCGTCCCCTGACCAGGATTGGCTGAACTTGGAAGATCTCGCAGAGGTGGAAATCACCTCGGAGGACGCGGCTCATCCAATTGAGTCCGCGTTGCTGCCCGGTCGGGCCTCGGGATGGCGTGCCGCGGGGCCCGGTAAGCAAACGATCCGGCTCTTCTTCACCCATCCGCAACGGCGCCGGCGGATCCGGCTGGACTTCGTGGAGCCCCGCACCGAGCGCACGCAAGAGTACGCATTGCGCTGGTCGGCGGACGGCGGGCAGTCGTTCCGGGAAATCGTGCGCCAGCAGTGGAACTTCAGCCCCCAAGGCGCGACCCGCGAGACGGAGGATCATCGCGTCGAGCTCCCGGCGGTGACTGTGCTCGAGTTGAGCATCATTCCGGACACGAGCGGAGGAAATGCATTCGCTTCCTTGGCGCAGTTGCGGCTTGCCTGAACCCGCGTATCTGGACTCCTCCCGCGAGGCAAGGGCTGATCGGTTGATCTAGGCCAGTCCGAATCGATCGCAGCCGTATATCCGGCGTCTCGAGCGGGAAGGGCGCTCCCGGGTCTGAGGAGTATCCGGAGGTAGATGTTGCTGGTCGACGACAATTATCTTGGCCGGTTGACGACAATCATCTTGGCCGGTAGAGCGCGGCCGCCGGGTGCGCTCGAGTAACGGGGGCTTACAGTGATTCCTCGAACGAGAAAGACGAGGAAGC